>Ga0214544_1002004_pt1 | contig 42941 bp, 23 predicted proteins | sample CNSS3metaG_FD_160074 | JGI IMG/M metagenome (GOLD analysis project Ga0214544, IMG submission 160074) | Root nodule microbial communities from cowpea collected in UCLA plant growth center, Los Angeles, California, USA - CNSS3 | ecosystem: Host-associated > Plants > Roots > Nodule | place: USA...
TAAATAACATTTAACTAATTACATTTATTAAAAATGTTACTATTACTGTAATATAGTTACATTTTCTTAAAATTGTTACTCTAAAGAATATTAATATTAATATTGTAACACTTTATAAAAATGTCATTATTACGTTTTTTTCTGTTTTTACTAACATTTGCGTAATCACATTTACTAAAAATGTTAAAAATGTTATTATATATGTCTTAATATTGCAACATATTTTAAAAATGTTACTGTAAATAAATAAATATACGGTATAATATTAATATTATCAGAAATTAATTAAATATAAAATAATAATAATGCATGCATTGTTAAGAAGTAAATTAAAAATTATTTTTTAGTCATTTTTATTTATTTTATAAACTAAATTTTAATCGATAAAAATAATTAAAATAGAAACTAACTTTTAATTTTTATTATTGTAATATAAAAAAATTGATTTTTTTTTTTATCTTTATTCTCAAAATTTAAATGTTGATTTTCTAGTAACTAAAATTCGTAAAACCATTTTTTTTTCCTTGCTGATTCACCATCTTCGGAACACTTTTCCGTCCTCTCCGCCACTTTGGAATCTTTAGAACACCCTCTCTGCACGTCTCGTTTGTGGCTGTCGCAACGCATCACCAAAACCGACGTTAGCGTCGATAGTCGCTAACACCTCCAGTCATCACCGTTAGTGTCGCTGTTAGAGATCGTGTGTGAGGCTTCTCTTCTTCTCAATTTCAAACTTGCATTTCAAGGGACTTTCTTGTTGTTTAAGTTTGTTTGTATAAATTGATTTTATTGCTTTTTGTTTTGTGTCCAATATTTTGGAGTTTAGTCAATAGGTGTTGATTAAGTATAAAATTAGCGTTTGTGGCCGATGATAGAAAATCCTGTGAAGGTGTTCTGTGTTCTGGTTTACGCCGCTTATTCAACTATCCACTACTGTATTCTACGACCGATTCTTACGATTGTTTTACTTTTTATTATGTGTTTGAGCGTTAGGGCTCGTGGATCTGAAATTGGATCTGATTTTTATTCCAGACAGGGGTCTGTTGAAGATTACAGAGGAGGAGTTTTCAGGGCCTCCATATAATGTAATTTGATTAACGCTACAGCTAGGGTTTAATTTCATGTAATGTATCTAATTTTTATTTTAGTTTGGAATAATGCAGGTGGTGATTGAGCTGTTTGTTGGACTGCTGCTTTGTTTCTGGGCTGCACTCACTGTGCCCGGGAAGTTTAAATCCATTCACCCTCACTCCGAGGAGAACAGGTAACTAAAATTAATGCTAGGATGGATGTAGCTGGAACCAGATGAATGTGAATTGATGAAACTGATTGTGAAATAACATCTCTTATTTCTATGTTTTTGTTTGGATTAGATGTAGTGAATGGTCTTCTAGGAGAATTAAATTTTTAATTATTAGTTTTGGAAGATTGAACTTTATGTTAGGCACTATCGTTGTATCTTCAATTTTGCCTCAGAACTTGTATTTCATTGATACAGATCAAGAAATAGAGATTTTTGTGTCAATGTACACTGTTTTATTTCCATACTCTAATCCAGTTCTATTACCGGAGTCCATTATTAGGGGTCACTTAAGTTACTCTTGTCAAGTTCTGAATTCATACTCTGTTGGTAGATTATGGGTGGCTGGGTTTGATTTGACTAATATACTCACTATCCACATCATTAATAAAAAATGAGAAAGAAAAAGGGATCTGCCTGTATTGGATCTGTTTTTAAATAATATACTGGTATGTTGATGCAGATTTGTTGCTTATTCCATAGGTGTTGATTTTGGTACCATTGGATCTGCCTATATTGCTTTCTTTGTCAACATATACGCTTCTATATTGCTTTCTTTGTCAACATATACGCTTCTAGTCCTTTTCTGGGTAGAAATTTATCACCAGGCAAGCCAAATGGTTTGTATGGGGTTACTGGTCCTCACCTTTGATGTATGGACATAGTAGACATAATAGAAAATATATGTTTGGTGTTTCTTTCTTGTACTTTTGACTTATTTAAGCATGAATATTCGAGAACATAATAGACAAAACTAGAGCATTTCCTTTAACAAAAGATGAATTCCCACTTCAAGATCTGAATTTAATGTAGAATATGTTATATACCCTCAAATCAAATGCATGGATAAATGGGATGCAGACTTCAATTTTCTCTGGTTGATTATAACAATACAATTTCAATAATAGAGTGACAATTTTCCAATCAACATGTGAAACATTAAACTATTGGATAAATACACACATCAACATGAGCTGAATTCTCAAACTTTTTAGGTGGATAGGTTGAAGATGAAAGTTTAGGCATGCAGAGAATATTTATAAAGCATTGGAGAGGGCTTTCAACACGCCATTGGGAGCTTTGCCTCGTTTTCCTTCATATCTCCCCTATACAATAGTATATCACTACAAAAAAGGAGACATTTGATGCAAATTGCAAGTGGTTGGTGTCTGAAAAGGTTGGAACAGTGAAAGTAAACAAACTTGAAAGGATAATTTGTTTAGGATTTAAAATGTACCTTAATAAAGTTAGTTGACCATCTGTTTTTCTTAAATTGTTCTGTTTTGGCACTTGTGAACTTGAGGCTCAACTTCACATGGTTTGACATGAGGTTTTAGATTACATGGTTGCTCTTGTTTTGCTTTTGAGAAATACGATACATTACTAGTATTTTTATGTTTTAACATAATTTTATAAAAAATAAATAGCAAAGTAGGTTAGATTGCTGAATTTTCCTTGTGTGTAGCAAGTAGATAAATTAGTAATAATTTTAAAATGTTACAAAAAGACAATTTGTAACATTTTTTAATTGTTACAAAACAAGATTATTAGTAACATTTATTGAAATGTTAGAAAATATATAGGTAACATTTTTTTAATTGCTAGAAAATGTATTGGTAACATTTTCCAAGTGTTAAAAAAAAACTAAATTTACAACATTTTTCTAATGTTAGTAAAGACACTAATTGGTAACATTTTTAAAATAAGGCTAAATATACATAAAAATGTTGTTAAAGCCTTTTTGTAACATGTAATATACACAACATGTGTATAAATGTTACCTTTGCAAATAGTAACATTTTTTTAGGCTTTAGCAATATTTTTTAAATGTTATTAAAAGTCATATATCTAGTAGTGTATATATCATGTTCTCTATTTTCATTTTTTTCAATGTCTTTGTTCTCATTTTTGTCTTTGTTTTAAATTATTAAAATTCTTATATAATTTATTATATAATTTAACAAACTTATTTTTCTATTTTATCATGTCCTTAGTTTCATTTTATTTGAAAAAATCTCTTTTCTTACTATTGTCACACAAGTTTTTATTATCTTTCTTAACTCATGTTTAACTTGTTTAATGTCCACAAAATACACTCTTTCTTATAACAATCTTAATTATTTGTTTTTTTATTAAGTAATTTTATTTAAATGGTGTATTTCATTTTGAGAAAATTTAACTTTCAAATAGATTTTAAATTTTTTTTTTCTAATTTTTATTATTTTTATATGTACCACACCTAGCCAATTCAGCCAAGTAATAATAATAAACGATCACCATATTTACACGCGAAGTTATTCAGGTAACTGGCCTGGGCTGACCTAAGCCTAACCGGCCTGAACCGGTAACCTAAGACGCTAAAAGAAATAACCAGCTTAGGACAGCATATGAGCAATAGTGGCACAAGTTGCCAAAGGGGGTAATCGGCCTATACCGACCACCCTAAGATACTCAACGAAACCAAAGCACCCCTGAAATCTAGTAAGCCCACAATAGTCGAAACTAAGGGCCTGGGCCAAGGCCTAGGCCCACCTATGGCCCAAACCAGGGCTCAACCCATGGAATGAGCAAACATAATTAATAATCTATAAATATACATGGACCCCAAGAATTAAAGGTACGCATTCATTACTTCATTAATCACCTGATTTGACTTTTTGAGAGCTTTCGCTGACTTAAGCTTCGAAGTCCCTCCTCCAGGTAACCCCTTCCGGGTCCAAGCCGATATATGCCAAATGGGAAGAGGTCAACCGAGGAGATAACAAACTATGTGGTAAGGTGACACTTGTGCCTAATCGATCTTATTTGTTCTTTGCAGGAACATTACCATTTCCCAATTAGTTGTAATCTGAGCACGCACAATGGTTGTCATTCATTGCATTATATAGTAACCACACCCATATGAGTTGATTTGTCTATTACACTACATTATATCAACAACATTGCATTTAATTAAGGAAGATTATCAAATCAAACAATTATAAATATATGGATAGAAATATCAAACCTGGAGGGAACACCATTCAAGACATTTTGCCTTAGTCGTTGATCTCCGTAACAACATGTTATGTCCAACAAATGAACTATGATAAAGGGAAAAAGTTAGGATACTTTTATATAACATGTCATATTCATAAGATTAACATTGAGGTTCTTACCAATGTATCACTTGTCTAAGATGGTTGGGGGGAGAGCAGTGCAAAGAGCAAAACCACACTGCAAGGTTCTCCCTTAGGGAAACCACAAGCCAATGACGCCTGAGAAGAAAATAAATTCGTTGTTATGCATTAAAATGACAGATTATATTCAGAAGTTAACAAAAATGACTTACCCAGCAGCATACGGGACAAAATAAATTTATTTTTTGCGTTGAAAGCATTTTGGTCACATATGCTTGGGTTTCATCAAACTTGTTACCTTCATGAGTGAGTTGGGGGTCTACAAACCCATATAAATCATTCAGCCCCATAGTTTCAGTGACACCAGACAGATACCTAAACATAAAATTGATTTGATATAAGTAAATAGATAAATATATGAAATAATTATATATAATGACTAAAAGACATTACCTCATCTGTGTTGTTCAATATGTATCGGTGTGCTTGCAACAACTCTTCGCGATCTTTACTAACCACACTCATAGCTCAGATGTTGTTACTTATAGAACACCTGTTCAACCATGATCTTTGGGGAAATCCTATCGAATTTGCTTTTGCCATGTAATCTAAACAAAACTCGACACTTTCTTCAGCGTTATACCTTTCGATCATTGAAGCTTCTGGACGATATTGATTTTTCACATACCCTTTCAAAATCTTCATGTAACGTTCAATGGGATACATACATCTTAAGTATACTGGTCCACAAAACTTGATTTCTCTCACCAAATGAGCAAGTAAATGTACTATGATGTCAAAAAATGATGGAGGGAAAACATCTCTAGCTGACATAAGATAATAACAACTTCCGCTTGAAGTTCATCTAACCTTAAAGGATCAATGGCTTTGCTACAAATTGAAGAGAAGAACGCACACAAATGCGTTATGGTTTCTTTAACATTTTTGGGTAAAATTCCACGAATAGCTACAAGTAACAATTGTTGCATTAAGATGTGGCAATCGTGAGACTTTAGGCCAACAAGCTTCAAGTCTTGCATGGACACTAAATTATGAATATTTGACAAGTCTCCTTGAGGTACCTTGACACTTCTTGGATGTTTTCCCAAACACATGATGTAATTTATTAACTTTTTCATGAATTTGAAGGTCAGTTAATAGAATTGGTGCTTCATCATTCTCTTGATGTCCATTGAATGCTTTCTTTAACCTTCGATAAGGGTGATCAGCTTGTAAAAACCTTCGATGGCGCAGATACACAATCTTCCTTCCATTTTTCAACTGATGAGATGTAGTCTTTTCTTCCCATATAAGACATGCTTTATGACCCTTGACACTGTATCCCGACAAATTAGTGTAAGCTGGAAAGTCATTAATGGTGAAAAATAACATTGCATGCATCATGAAAGTTTCAGAAGCAACAACATCAAATACTTCAACCCCATCAACCCACAACAACTTCAAGTCTTCAATTAGTGGATTGAGATATACATTTATGTTATTTCCAGGTTGCTTTGGACCAAATATTGTAACGTCCATACTAGAAATTACTTAACTAAAATAAATAAATAAGAAATTGAAAATTTAACGTCATAATTTTATTATTTCCAAATGCGGGAAAATTTAAAATATCTTTCAATGCGCCATAATTTAAACAAAACTAAAGTAATAATTTTATTAAAAGTTCCAAAATCTGACAAAATAGTAGAAAACAAAATAAAATTCCTAACTCAAAGTCCCCCAAGCTAGCCCTCTCTCGTCGCTATGCATCAACAACATCACCTAGAAAAGCATCTGCTCCCATGTGACAAGTCACACGATCATCGTCAAACAAAAACATAAAGGGTGGGCTCATAATAAATTAACACATAAATAATATCAAAAGTACCCAACTAATTTATCCTAGTTAGTTCTTGGCCAAGACCTTAATACCCCAAGCCTTTTCATTCTTCAATTCACACAAATAGTTGACCATGGACTCAAGATATATGATGCTCACACGAACCTGCCCTCTCGTGGTCCTTTCTCTACGAACCTCCCCCTCATAGTCTTGCTCTACGAACTTCCCCGCTCGTAGTCCAACTCTTCGAACCTACCCGCCCGTAGTCCAACACACGTGATCCACCAACTACGAACCTTCCCGCTCGCAGCATCTCTCAAGTGTGAGCACGGAATATACGAACTTACCCTCTTGTATCCCCACACGAGAGTATCAGGATATGAAGCTCCACACTCATATCATCACGTGTTCACCACCATCTATGAACCTACCCGCTCATGGCACAACATCTCCTGATCCAAGTCTCGCATCACTGCATACAAAACATAAATGCAACCACTGCTTACAACGCTATCGCTTGGCGCTACCTAAGCACCGCTAGGCGAAAATCCTGTGCAGGCCGCCTGATGGAGCACCATTGCCGCTAGGCGCCTGGCCTCTCCCAGACCCACTGTTTCAGGGTCTATCGCTTGGCAAATCAGACCTTGCTGCCAGGCGCCACACGTTGGAGGGACATTGTTGCTGCTCCTATTGCCTGGCAACCGCTCCTGTGCCACCAGACGCTATATCAGTAGCGCACCAGCCACTGTTTTTAGCACTTATAATAAACCATAATTTTAGTCCAATTCATCCCTATACCTTGCCACATATCCTCAAATTATTTCATAACTCCAGACACATAAACAACTTATTTTGCAAGTGCGCTACTGAAGCACACTCGCTCAGGTGAGAAGGATTAGCTTACGCGAGACAAGCCTGGTCGCTCAAGCTAAGTCTTCTAGCCCAAGCAAGTTTAGTGTGCTTTGTGTGAGTGGTATACATTGATGTGAACGTGGATCAAGAGATGTTGTGCCATGAACGGGTAGGTTCATGGATGGTCGTTACATGTGATGGTATGAGCGAGGAGGTTCATACCCAATTACTCTCCTATGGGGATACGAGCGATGTAGGTTCGTATGTTTCGTGCTCCAAGTTGAGAGATGCTGCATGCGGGGAGGTACGTAGCTGGTGGATCACATGTGTTAGACTACGGGCGGACAGGTCCGTAGAGTAGGACTACGAGCAGGGAGGTTCGTAGAGGCAAGACCACGAGCGGGCAGGTTCGTGTGAGCATCATAAATCTTGAGTCCATGGCTAACTTTGTGGTTGAATTAAAGGTTGAAAAGCCTTGAGGGTATTAAGGATTTGACCATGGTCTAGCCATGATAATATCATTGGGTGTATTTATATTATTTGTTATTATTTAATTGATATATTTCTTATATTCTTTTAAGCTCACCCTTTCATGTTTGTGCTTGGCGATGATCGTGTAATTCTTTACAGGGAGCAGTTGATGGTACAAGTGATGCTACTAACACCTGAGACGGAGAGAGGGCTATCTTGGGGATTTTTTTTGAGCTAGGGATTTTCTTATGATTTCCATTGTTTTGTCGGATTTTGGAACTTGTAATAAAATTACTATTCAGCTTTATTTAAATTATGGCACGATTAATAATGCTTTAAATTTTTCCCGCATTTTGGGCGTAATAAAGTACGACGTTTGAATTTATTTATTTATTTTAATCAAGTAAATTCTAGTAGGGATGTTACATTTGGTATCAGAGCAAATGTTTTAAGATTTTGGAGGACTTCGGGAGTGAGCTTACTGCGTTTCTGTGTGAATCTATGTTATGATGTTGAGTGTTAATGATTGTTTGTTTTAGTTATAATCTGAGCTGGTTAATGTGAACAACTGAATTATGTGGCGTGCATAGGCAATGGCTAATCGGAGACGCAAAATAATGTTGGGGCGGATGAGATTGCGAATGCAATCCATAGGATGGTGGACGCGATGCAGCCTGTTGCAGCGCAGCCAAGGGCGATGATCCCACCAGTCAGACCAATGACAATGGAGGATTTCATGCTTCATAAGCCGGCGAAGTTCATTGGCAAGGCCACCCTAGATGAAGCAGATACGTGGCTACAGGAATGTGAGAAGATCTTCAGGGTAATAGAGTGTATTGAGGCTCAAAAACTCACATTTGCCACATTTCTGTTAGTAACAGAGGCGAAGTACTAGTGGATAGGGATGCAGTAGCAGATGCAGACCCGTGAGGAGGATGTAAATTGGGTCAATTTCAGGAAGAGATTCCTTGAGAAGTACTTCCCCGATAGCCCTAAACATGAGCGCGAAGCTGAGTTTCTCACCCTGCAACAGGGGAACATGTTAGTGCAGGCTTACGTGGAACGGTTCGAGTATTTGGTGAGGTTCTACTCACAAACAGTTATTGAGGAATGGCATTGCAGGAAATTCGAGGGAGGCCTGAAGCATGAACTGAGGCGGTTTATCGTACCATTGGGAGTCAGGGAGTTTCCTATCTTGGTCGAGCAGGCCAAGAGTGTGGAGCAGTTAGAGATAGGACCCAACAGGGTCAGTAGGTTCCAAAAGACCAGTGTTGAGGGCAGGCAGCAGAAGAAGCCCTATTGCCGACCGCCATCATCTTCACAGAAGTTGCAGTGCTATAACTATGGAGGAGAGCACCTGAGGAGAGATTGCATTTAGCCGGCAGGTAACGGAGGTAGTAGTGCTAGCACACGCTAGTGCTATGCTTGTAATCAGCTGAGGTACTTTGCTAACAAATGTCCTAATAAGAAGACTACTACGGAAAGTGGACTTGGCCCATGCAAATACTCGCAAGTGCTATGCTTGTGATCCACCATCTTCGTCAGATAGGCCTAGAGCAGTAGGTCGAGTCTTTGCTTTGACCAACACGGAGGCCACTCAGTCAGGTAGCCTTATACTTGACTTTTGCTTGTTGTTGGGTAACCGGGTATTAGTGTTGTTTGATTCAGGAGCTTTGCACTCCTTCATATCTCATGAATGCGTGAAGAAGCTGGGATTGTCGACTCGTGATCTGGGATGCAAGTTAATAGTCTCAAAACCAACATCTGGGCAGGTTTCAACTAATTCTACCTGTGTTGGATGCTTGATGGAGGTAGAGGGCAGACGATTCAAGGTGAACCTAATATGCTTGCCTTTGGAGGGACTGGATGTGATACTGGGAATGGACTGGTTGTAAATAATCACACTGTCATTGATTGCGAACGACATAGAGTGGTGTTCCCAGAATCGGAAGGTATTTGCATGGGCCAAGTCCACGTTCCGTAGTAGTCTTCTTATTAGGACACCTGTTAATAAAGTGCCCCGGCTGATCACAAGCATAGCACTTGCGAGTGCTAGCACTATTTCCCCCACTGCCCGCCAACTGAGTACAATCTCTCCTCAGGTGCTCTCCTCCATAATTATAGCACTGCAACTTCTGTGAGGATGATGACGGTCGACTATAGGGCTTCTTCTGCTGTCTGTCCTCAGCACTGGTCTTCTGGGATCTACTGACCCTGCTAGGTCCCATCTCCAGCTGCTCCACACTCTTGGCCTGCTCGACCAAGACAGGAAACTCTCTGACCCTCAGTGGCACAATGAAGCGCCTCAGTTCATGCTTTAGTGGGTATTAGGCTCCCTTCCTATGTGGAGAAAAGGCCAAAAACTTGAGAAGCCCATGTCTCACTTAACCTAGTGGAGAGGGGGCTATAAAATAAATAGAGAGGCAGAACAATAGAGTCAGAACACACTGAAAGCCCTAACACATAGAGGTAGAGGTAGAGGGAAAATTTTGTTCACGTTTTTCACAGAGCTGTCACCGTAAATTCGACACTGCAGATTCGTTCACCGTTGGATCGGGCTGAAATTTTTACAACAGGTTATTGCTCTTCATTCTGACCGGTCGGATCATTGATACAAGGTCTGTGTTGGGAGATATTAATTTCGTGCTGCAACAGTGATATTATAGGTTTTCCTCTCTTGTTCTTCTTTATTTTGAAAGCTTTATTGCTTTGTTATTTGGTTGGGTGTTGGCACTAATTTGTGCTATTGATTGAGACTCTTTTGTACTCTTGTTGATCATAGTGGAGCTATTTATTTAGCTTGGACGACTCGTGGTTTTTACCCTTGATTTGAGCGGTTTTCCACGTTAAAAATCTTGGTGCCTTTATTTGTGCCTTTGGTGATTTATTATTGCTGCTCTTTGATTATTGCTCCTCATAGATTCTTGCAAGTTAGAGGAAATTATATCCGCTGCATTCTCTGATATATTGTTTGTGTTGTTGTTTTCCCCATCATGTATTTAGGTATATATTTTTTGTGTGTTAAATTGTAAAATTGATATAACCATTAATTAGTGATGTGTAGTAAAAGAATATTATTGTATGATTAAAATTTATAATTAAACTTTTGAGATATATATTATATTCGAATAAAATGTATATAAATCGTTAAAACTAAAATGTAGACATAATGTACCCTATGGATCTTGTACAAAATAAATGCAATACAAAGTTGATGTTAAAATTTATTAATAAAAGTATAAGTTTGTATAAGTAGCTTAAAACACAGAGGACAAATATCGAAAATTTATTGATCATATGAAATCAAAGGAAAAATGAAATTAAACTTCAAATATTTTAAACAAAAGTAACATGTGTATGTGAATAAAATGTAATATTCTGAAACGTAATCCATAGTAAAAAAAGTTACAGTAACATGAATTGGAGGTTAAAATTAAAATTGTTAAACAAAATACATAAAGACATTGTTATCAAAATAGACATTGACACTATGATAACTAATTATTGTTGCATACACACGATTTTTTTTGTCTTAAATTATGTAATTGACATAACAATTGAGTAATGATATGCAGTAGAACAATATTGTTGCATGATTAAACTTTATAATTAAAATAAAGTGTGTATACAGGCAAATTGAATTTGGCCTTGTAACTGAAAGTAATAAAATGTAATAAATATTAATTCAAAATTTGTTGAGTCATAAGTGAATGAATAATTTAAAATAAAATATTTTATTGATTCAAATAATCATAACAAAAATAATAGTAAGTATAATAGTATTATAATAGCAAATATGTTAGACAGCTGGTATATTAGAAAATACAAATTATTAAGGGGTACATTTCTTTAACAAACTCAAGCGTGATTTTTAGGAATTTATATGTTTTGCTCTTTAGTGTCCCCATTCTCACCGTCTTCAACAGTTGTAGTAGTACTAAAGTCTCATAAAAACAGTACATTGTAATACAAGTGCAACGATCACATCAAAATATTACCCTCTATATAACTAAGCACAATATAAAAAGTTTAATTAAGAGGAAAATATGAAAGACCTTCATCAAAGTCAAACACAGAAGACACTCAAAAGTTCAGGATGAGGGGTAGCCCATGAAACCTAATCAAATTACATATTCAAATGTCATATTAATGCCTTTTGTATTCTGATATACTTGGATAATTTTTTTTTCCATATTGTGTTTATATTTTGGTTATAGACATTGGAAATAAAAATAAAAAGCATTACTTATTTTTTAATATGAAACATGAGGAAAATAACTTGATCTACTTATTTTTAATTTTTATTTCAAATTTTTCTAGACAAAAATGCAAACCAACATGAGTGAAATATGTGTTAATTATTAGAAACGTATCCAATTCTTTTATGTAAAACAACCACCACAATATAATGTCTCTTGAGTGGGTAAATCCAAGCAAGTAAAATTGGCTAGAATCATCAACACAAACTGATGTATTAGTGTAAATTTATAGTCTAAGAGAACCTTTCAGAGCAAGGATAATTTCCACAGCATCCACAAAACATATGTGTACATATTGTGTCGTAGAATAATTATGAAACATGAAACGACCACAGAAAATGAAGATACAAAGCCTTTGCTTTTGTGGCCACCCAACAGTGCCAAATATCTCTTATAGTACTTCACGCTCATTGCATGATTAGATGTTCTACCAGTAAATGTAAATTTGCTCGTCCATCATCATCATCACCTTAGAATAGATAGAACATATAAGATTGTGAAATCTTCGGTATTTAAATATAATCCCCTTAATACATGTGCACCTGTGAGTACATAAAAAGATGAAAGAAGAAAGATAATAGTTAATAGAAAGTAATTGAGTGATGAATACATATAGTATTGTAGTACATACTCAAATAGATGTTAACAAGAAAAGAGATGAAAAAAGAAGTTGCCTTTGACATTCAATAACATGGAGCACTTAAGGGAATTTCCTATTCTAACATACCAAATACTCAAATAAAGGAACAATTTCACATAAAAAATGTATAACACACATACACAGTTTTAGTTCAACCTAGTTGTTATCCAAGCTAATTTTTTTTTATACATACTAAATTCACTAATTGTGGAAAAAGGGGGAGGTAAAAGTTTATAGGAAATATCTAATAGAATACAAAATAAAAAGCCTCTAACTATTAATCGATGAAATAATTTTTATTCATCTCGATGAATAACTAATAGAATACAATATAAAATAAGTTTCATTTATCTCAATCAATATAAATGATGTCATGTGAGCACCAATATTCATAATACATGTTGATACTCCATTTCCAAAAACGGTTGCAATATTGGTCAAGTCAAATAAAACCTTACAAAAATGTTAGAAGCTAATTAAGAAATCTTGACAAAGAAATCACTTCCAAATTTATCATATTTTGTATTAATTCTTCTCCACCAACCCCGTTCTACAAATAAATTTCATAATGCATCAGAATCACAATTCTTGATATAGATTAAAGATATCATGACCATTATAGCACAAAGGATTTCTAAACCAAGAGAAGAAAGTCTGAGAGTACAAAAATTTGAAAAAAATCATATGCAACAACTTCCAACCGTAAGACTTGGTTTTATTTGGAAAGTAAGGTTATAATATTATCAAGAGCATCAACAAAACAATTATAACCACAATGATGATTATGTATCATCTCAGTCATTAATAGTAATTTATACCTGCAATCATCATATGAAGTTATAACAGCAAGTCCCTATATGGTAAAAAATTAAGTTTGGGTCCATTCTAAAATGAATTCAAATAGAAAAACAAAGCCATTAATCGACGTCAATAACCATGTCTACAAAAAAAATAGCTATAAAATTATCAACAAAACAATAAAAAAATTAAAAGAGAATAATAAAATGCCGATACCATCATGAAACTATACTTACTTTCAAATCATTAGCAAGTTTTAAACCAATGTGGGGTTTGTGTGTGTCGTAAACCAATGTGGTTGTGGTTGTGGTTCTTTTGTTGTGCTCATACCTAATTGTACCCTCTTACTCACCCCACCAGAGTGCAGAGGAATTTTGTTGGATGCTATTGCATCTTCATTTCATCCTATAAATTAATCACACCGTTAATGTTGTCACTCCTTGGCAAAAGATTTTTTATGCTGGTCAAACCTGAAATTAGAGGGTGAAATTAAAGAAGGACATTACATTCATTGAATGTGTTGGGATGTAGGACCACTAATTTAACCAATTTCATTTACCATTGAATGAACACTTTGATTGAATCATTTTGTTGTCAAGTAGAAAGGTATGCTTGGATTATGTTTGTCCACACAAACATGATCATATATCACTTGAAAATATTTTCATATACCAAAAAGTAAAAAGTCTATTCCATGTTTAAGACTTCGATTTGTATAATAATATGTATAGTGAAAATCACACTACACCTAAGAAGTGAATGAAAGATTACCATGACTAAATCCATTGCTGATTGAATACAGTTATACAAAACACAAACTATAAGTATAATAGTTTTTTTTTGCTTATGCAAACAAAAATAGAAGAAATAATTAATGAAAATTTATTAAAGTTGACAGATAGTGAATACTAATCCAATTGTGCCAAAGATAAAGCCTAAAATAGTTGTGACCACAACAATAGCACTGGATTATAAATGAGAAAAAACATGGACAATTACCTCTGCATCAAGGATAACATCTTTGACATGTGGATGTGTGAATTGCTTTTGCTTTGCATCATCATTCAAAGAATGGATGGAGTGCAACTTTGTTTCCAACTTGGTCAACAGCTTATGATAAAGCTTTCTTGAATTGAGATTTTGAGGAGAATCTACCTTCTCGAATATAACCTGAAGGAAAGCATAAATAAGAGCGCACTACTATCAAAACTCTAATGCTATGGTATGGATTCAAGTGTTGGTAGCTTGTGACAATGACTCAATGCAGTGTAGTGTTAACGTAGTAGTGAAATGGGCAATAAGGTATTTGATCAACACTTTCTTTTAAGCATAGGTCAGATAGTGGAGAAAGGAAACTCGATTTTAATAAAGAACCAGGTACTGTACTTGAAGGAGAAGCACGGTCGGCTAGCAGCCCGGGTAGAAAAGAAAAAAAAATTGGATGTACAAATTGGAGTTGAGCATCCTGTAGAAAAGGTGTTTGAAACGTGTGGACAATGAAAGCGGTGCGGGATATGTTCGGAACGGTGTGATGGAGAAAGAGTCCGGTAAGCAAATTAAAGCATTGCGATTTGAAAATGAAAGAGAAGAGACAACCAATCTTGTCAAAGAGGTTGAAGAAGAAGCAATGTTGTTGATGATGGGATGTAGCTCGAGGGATAAGCACAAACAAGTGGAGAAGTCAGCAAGAAGGTTGAGTGTCATAAATCAGTCCAGTAGCATTGAGAGGTCGTCAAGACGTGCAGATAGCTCGGAAAGCTTAACAAAGAGTGTGGAAATCTCAAACAGCTCGATGGAGCATGTGGAGAGCTTGATGGAGCATGAGGCCAACTTAGTTAGCTCGGTGGAAAGTCCGGATAGCTTGATTAAGTTGGTGGAGCAAGTGGAGTGCCTATATCATTTGGGGGAGCAAGTGAACATCTCAGAAAGCTTAGCAGGGAACATAGGTAGCTCGGATAGCTCGTGGATTGTGGATAACTCAGATCTTGAACAAGATGTGTTAAGTTTGCAAGAGCAGTTGTGTGTTGAGAAGGATCTGAGAGTTGTACTGGAGGTGCAAGATGAGAAGTGGCGACTTGGAATAGATGATAAGTTTGGTGTGAAGGAGTGGAAATTTTCCGATCTCTTAAAGAGAGCTCGGCCCATTCAGAGGAACTTGGTTAATGGCAAGGCAATCACAAAGATAATAAAGAACCCAGTAAAGGGTAAGTTAGCCAAGGTTAAGATGAAGTCAGTCAAAGAGAAGATGAAGTCGGTCAAAGAGAAGATCAAGTCGGACAAAGAGAAGATCAAGTTGGTTAAAGAGAAAAGCAAGTCAGTTATGGAGATAGAAGATTGTTCGGGATGAGAGAAGAAAAAAAATTAAGATTAAAGGGGAGTTTTGTTGGATAATCTTTAATTTTGTTAGATAATATTTAGATTATGGAGTTGTTTTTATTTAGCAAAGTGATAGGGTATTTTATATTTGGTGAATTAGATTTAAGTTAGTTGTTATTTTAGTTAGTTAGAGTATTTAAGATTTAGTTTGATAATATGGCATATTAGATAAGATAAGATTAGATTAAGATTTAGTTTGATTTGTTAATATTTGATTTGTAATTGGCTATATAATAGCTCATTCTCCATCAATGAAAAATATCACAGTGAGTTACATTGCATATTCTTTTAGTGTGTGTGAGTTTTTTCCAACAATAGATACTTGGTTTAGTGTCTTCCTTAAAAGAGTCGCTTGAAGGAAACTTTTGTAAGACTGAGTCTTTGTCGTCGAGTTTAGCACCCAAGAATGCATTCCTAGAAGACTGACATTTTTTATTATATATTTTTATCTATAAATATCTTTTTTTTTTTTGTTTTCATGGTAGTGATTTTGGATTTTTGATGTAGAAAGTTTTTCATCAACTTTCTCCTCTTAGACATGAAACTTCTCTAAAAGTTATTCATTTTTTTTTATTCTTCTTTTATATCTTTTTCACTTTTAACATTCTCCTCTTTCATCAAATTTATAGCAAAACTTTTTGTACCATTTGTTTACAAAGTAACATTTGAGAAACGTTTAACAATTTTTGATTAATTTTAATGAGATATAAGACAAAAAAAATTTAATGACACCTCAATATATTTTAATTGCAATTGCTAATATACCTTCCACGACCATTTGTTCTCCGCTACAAAAAAAATTAGATAAAATGCAATAAAATCGGTCCGTTACAACAAAAAATGGTTTTATCAGGAGTTTTATTTAATTATGGAGATTTTAACCCCACTAAGTAAATTTCCCAAAATTTATATTTTCCCAATTAAAACCAGCATTGTTGACAAATTACCAATTGTTGTGAGTAATCCTAGTAAATCAGAAGTTCCCTACGGTTTCATAATTATCATAAATTACCAAAGGTTTTATATATTCATAATGGTTGTAACGTTCTATTTAAATAATAATGTAATTAAATGAATCATTATGATGCATAATAAAAGGTAAAGTCATGGGGTATAAACGTTACCCCTTACAATTATCCAAGAGTACTTAGAAGAAAAATTAAGGCACACCACAATGTCAATATCAAGACAAAGAAAGAAGTTTAACAGTATTAGAATAAGTGCTCCAAAAGCAAAATAATACAAGACTACAACCCAAAAAGGAAACTCAAAGATAGGCGGGATTTGACCCAGGACGAACTAAGCAGCGGTTATAGAAATAATACAAGACTACAACCCAAGAAGGAAACTCAAAGATACTGCCCAATAATCACCCTGATTACCACGGGAAGTTCTCGCATCTGCTCACATCAATAAATTGATGATCATCACAAAAGAAGAAAAACCACACATAGCACATACAAACAAGCAGAAAGGGTGAGTTAGGGTAGAAAAACGATTTATTGTACTATTTCATACAATTTTATAGAAAAAGATACATACATCAACCAAGCATGTGAAGACTCGCAAACAAGACACTACGACTCAAGACACGATTATCCGGAAACATATAATTAGTCGGATTCACCATATGCTTGCACTTGTGGTGGCCTCTACTACTCTAAAGAGCCAATTGCCAATGGGTTTCACCCTACCACTCACAAGGTTAGCCTTCAAACATCTAAGGTCATTATCCTGCCAAAGATTAGGGCCTCCTGCTACTCGCACCACTTGAGTTAGTACGCTCTACGTGAGACTCATTGACTCTTTAGAGTGTCAGGATGCAATCCTTACTTGAATCCTTACTAAATTATATAATAAGGCACCACCACGAACTTCGTGGAATTACGTCCTAAGCATGAGGCACCACCATGAACTCCCACTAACAAGTGTCAGGAATTACGTCCTGACCAATGAGGCACCACCACGAAACCCTCATGGAATTACGTCCTGACCAATGAGGTACCACCATGAGATCTCACCTAGAGATTCATGGAATTACGTCCTGATCACACCAAAATCATGTTTCTCCAACCAACATAAAGACATTATACATACCAATTCCATATCAACATTTATAACCAACCATCACATTCATGTTACATGCAAAGATCATGCCAAACTCATCAATTTCAACCCATAAACCATTCAATACATGCAAAATCGCTTATTTCATGTTTTAACATAGTAATCAAACCAAACATGTGGCAAACATCCAAGAACAGGGAAGAAAACAAGACTTTGGCACATTCTCGCCAAATTCTCGCTCAAGCTGAAAGGTCTCACTCAGGCGAAAGGGTTCTCTCACTCAGGCGAGCTCCTCTCGCCTAAGCGAGAGGTCAAAAAGTGGGAACAATGGCCTTCATGTTCTCTTGCTTAGGTGAGACCTCCTCGCCTGAGCGAGATGGACTCTCGCTTAAAACAGGAGCTCGTTACCTGAGCAACAACTTGCGCAAGTTCCAGGGAGGAACTTCTGGTACTCTTACTTAGGCGAGACTGGCTCGCGTGGGCGAAAATACTAGGTTCCTCCACTGTTCACGCGTGCAACAGGCATTCATTCGAAACCAAACAATATTTTTAACAGTTCCCAAGCAATTATAATAGCAACCAAGAATCAAACTCACGAAACAAAACCAGAGCAAGCAAAAAACTGCAAGAAATAGTAAACCCTAGCTTCTCTTACCTTATCAAGAGCTATTGTGAGGGGGTTTAAGCTAGCAGAATGGCACCACAGCTCCAAGGACAACTTCTCAAGTTGAAAGCACTAACATCAGAACAAGGACGGGTTACAACGATGAACCCTAAATGGAACCACAAGAAGAATCCAGCCGAGGAAAAAGAGTAAGAGCTGAAAAATAACTTACGTGAGCGAAAAAGTGGGTTTAAGCTGACTTGAAGATAAATGGGATTCAAAACCCTAGCAAAGCTCAGTTGAGGGAAAGGAGAGGAAGGAGGAGCTGGTTCGTTTCTAGAAAACAGAAGAATGAGTGAGTTAGGCTTCTCTAGGAGTTTTGGACACCCCATGAGCCGACCCTAGGCCCAACTGATTTAAGACATGCCCTTAAACATTGGGGCATAAATAATTGGACCTTAAAATGGCAAAATTTGAGTAACACGAACAAAAGGACCTAAGTTCAAATATAGGATAAAACAAATTTATTAGTTTTTCACGAGTATTAAATACCATAGGAATGATGGTGCAAACAAATAAATAGATCTAGGCAGCGCAAGTATTGATTCTAGTTACTTTAGATTCACATTTTTTTCTGTAAAATATAACATCAAATATTTTAAAGTAGAGATAACGATTTCAGACTTAACTTTCACCATAGGTTGTTTTCTTCATCCAACAAAGAAACTTGTAAATATTTCCTCATTTCAGTAATACTTGCCATCAACGTATGACAAAAGCTGCGGCCTGGAATGTCCTTGCTGAAAATGACCAAGTATATATAGATAGATACTTGGTTTAGTGTCTTCCTTAAAAGAGTCACTTGAAGGAAAATTTTGTAAGACTGAGTCTTTGTCGTCGAGTTTAGCACCCAAGAATGCATTCCTAGAAGCCTTCCTAACTCTTGTCTATATCCAAAATAACTTTCCAGAATAACTCGCTCTACACCAATGAAACCAGAACTGCAAAGGTACGACAGCCAAGCTTGTCGTATGAAAGTTTAATGTTTGTTTATCAGTCAACTTCGTTAAAGTTTGACACCTCTAATAAGATATTGGTGTTTGCCTTTCTTTCAATTTAATCAATTTTAGAACACTAATGTCAAGGCTTTACCAAATAACAAAGTGTATTCAGTCGCCATGCACATTAGGAATGGTCACAACATGCAGTTTGCTACAACACAAAAATCATCAAATAAGTAAAACTTCAAATATACAGTAGCAGAGATTAAGGAAGTATGGGAAATTCGATCTCAACATGCTGTATAAAGCTGTCACAAATTCATCCTTCAATCAAAAACAAAAGCGATGACCAACCTAAAGGGAACTATATTACAGTTTCATACAACACAATAATATGCAGAGTTGACCTGTTTTATTGCAGTAGCTAGATTGTATTCAACTATGAAAAGAATGGGTTAAAACACCAAAGCAGCTCACGTATTTCTCAATTCAAGTAGGATGAACACATTCCATATGTGTGAGATTTAGTCTACATGATGCAAATACAAATAAAATATATACTAATTATTACCCCTTTTGGCCAATTATGGTTTTTGGCAAATATTAAATCAGCACATTACTTGATGCTTACTGTTTTTCTGTCATAAATATGTACAAAGTTGAAATGTTTAGATAGTTACAAGTTTGGATCCTAACAAGAAAAGAAATATGAGAATATTATGAATTTATGACACTTCAAAAGTATGAAAAGAAAAAAATAATTAATGGCCATGATTAAACTGAGCTTAAACTATTGTACCCTGAAATTTATTTGACTTCCATAAGTATATGTGATTTGAATTGCCACTAAAATTGTATAGATGGAATTTACTTTTCAGAACTCAATCCATAGGTGTTGAAGCTCTACTCTGATCTTTTGCATCAAAAGTTTTGAATGGAAGATTTCCTTTCTTCCAAGTTCTTTCTCATTCAGTGCAATGGTGTGAGTGCAGACCAGTAGTTATGAGATGGGATTCACTCCTTTCAACATGTACAGTCTATTTCAGCATGTCAAATGCATAACAAGCAGTATGACAAATTCAACCTCCGGGATATAGCTTTCAGATGCATTCAACCCAAATCCATCAGTCCATCAAACACAAATGTGATGATCTAATAGAGGGAAGCATATTACAATTTCCTTCAACACAGAGTAATGGGAAAATCAAAACTTCAGATATGTCTAGCAGAGAAATTGAAATGGCTAGCAGTTAAAGGGCCAGTTTAGAAACCTGGAGGCAAGCCTGACTGAAAAATCAATAAAATGTCATAAAACAAGATGCTCATCCGCCACATTGTACCCCATCAAAAGGCTTCCAAAAGCTGTTGAGATCTTATTCAAAGTTGTATTTAAATCCATAGACAGGTGCGGTTTCCCTTAGCTACTCTGGCTTATCTGAAAAACAAATAACAGCTTTCTAGAGTCATGAATTTAATCTTGATCTCAAGAAGCTTCAGTTTAAAAAACAAGAATGTATTACATTAATTCAATTTACCCTCTCCAATGAAATTTCAGTTGAAAATATCTGTCTCCCATATTCACCACAATACTAAGCAGAATTTTGGCACAGACTACACAGACAAACTGCTAAGAATAAGAAAAATACCAGTAGTCACTTATACAGTAACTAAGTTCAAATTAAAATGACACAAATGCTCACTCTAAATAAAATATATACAAGTTAGTTTTCGTTTAAACTTGCAATTCCGGTCAAGTATTGAAAGGAAAAAGAGAAGAAATGAAAGATATATGTGGCAAAATAGTTTTTCATGGATAGAGGTTGATGGCTTAAGTGAAAGAAGGAGAATTACCTGCACATTATCCTTGCTCATTAAATCCATCTACCGGCAATCTTTATGCCATCGATATGGCAGAGTTTAGGCCAAATTTCACGGTCCTTCTTGTGGCATCGTTTTTGCAGTAAGGGACATCCCTCTATGCTTAATTTTATTATAGACACAGGCATCGTTTCTCCTGCAATATTTTCTAGCTTTTTACAGCTTTCAATGTACAATGCTCGTAGCGACATGAGATGGAGAATGCCCTTACAGTCAAACGTCTCCAAACTAGACAAGTTATAGAGACACAGAGACGTAAGGTAGGGAGGCAGCAAACCCTCCTCCGGGAAGGTGTTGATGCCATCACAAGGACCCTGCACTTTGAGAGAGGTAACCATGTCCATACATACCCATGTTTTACTGCTCAGTAGTTTCTCACAATTACTGATCTCAATCGTTCCCAAGTTAGGTGGCATACCACCTCCAGGGAATGACTCAATTTGATGACAGTTGGATATGTTAAGATATTCCATCTTTGGAAGAAGAGTTACCATCTGATTGGGCAACGACTTCAACTTGTCACATAGTCAAATTGGGAGCAGACAATCCTTCTCTGGGGAATGACACAAAGTTGGGACAGTAGCTAATATGAAAATAATTCAGACTCTTCAATGACTCTGACCCTGAGACTAAAAGTGATTTCATATTTTCACAGTCTTTGATTTCAAGAGTACTGAGATTTGGGAAGGTAGCCAATGGAAGAGACATGACTGAATCACAACTATTCTTTATTGACAGTGATTCTAATAATTCGTGTTTGTGTTGCATTGGGAATTTAAGTTTCTTTAAACCACAAATATCTAGAGTTTTCAGCGATGCAGGAAGACGATCACTTGGAAACGATATTGCCGACAAACAATTCTGTAATGTTAAAGATTGGAGGCAAGTAGGTTGGATGTTAGTGATGGCCTCCATCATAGACTCCACCATTGGCCCTCCTTCTACTTCTATACTTTCCACCAAAAGAGGAAACTCATGAAACACTACTGTGTTGCTGTCACGTATCTCTAATGTTCGAAGGGTTGGAGCTCTTGGCACAGAAGAGACAAGAAGCTCGCAATTTGTAACTAAGAGTGTTTGCAGAGAAGGAAGGTGTTTTGGCAAATCTCCCCTTAGGTTGGGGCAGTTCTGAATATGAAGATCCTTAAGCACAGGAAAAGCCTCTAAAACAGAGGAATTCCACACCTCCCAACAAGGCATATCAAAAATGTGTAGCCATTCAAGGGAGGGAAAGGGCGTCACAGATGAATAATTTTCATTCTTATAAAAGCCTGCATCAATAGTCTTCACCGATTTCATGTATGAAATACGGAGAAACTTGAGAGATGGGAGCTGCCCAAGTGAAGGAAGCATGCAACAGTTTTTACAATTATGGAAATACAAATACGTTAGATTTTGGTAGGAAAAATTCCCCACCCATTCCGGAAATCTGGTTCCTTTATAGCCCCTTATAAATAGAGATTCCAAGTCTTGGTGAGGTTGTAATTTGCTGAGTACATCTAATTCAATTTGGAAGTTGATGCTATTGTCGTTACCTGTAGACCATTCTAAGGATAGATGGTTAATATGCTTCTTCTCCATTACCCGGGCTTCTAATGCTTCTTCGCCTTTCGTAACATTCTCTAGTTTCTCAATAGAAAACGAACCATGGAGATTTGGAAGTCCTCCCAATTCTTTGATGCTATTCTCTATATGCTTGCCCACAATATACGTATCCAACCTCTGTAATTGATTTAGTTTCCCCATTCTTTTAGGCATCTCTTTTATGGGCGTATGCAAAATTTCAAGATGACGCAAGTTTACAAGATTTTGCATGCCACTAGGCAACTTAGTCAGCTTAATGCAATTCGACAACTTCAAAGTTTGTAGATTGCACAAATTACACAATGACTCCGGCAGAGTTTTTATACTTGTATAAGAGAGATTTAGATAACGCAAATGGATCAATTCACCAATTGAATCAGGCAGAAGAAACAGACTTTGGAAGCTACAAAACGATAGAACTCTCAAGTACTTAAGCATCGACACTACAATATGGGATGCCTTTTCATCGTTGAATGGAGAATCTTTATAATTGATCACCAAGAAAGTTCTTGGGAATTTTACCATGTCAAAACCTTCAATATCAGAGACTGGATCAATGAATCTTGTAAATGACAAATGACGAGTTTTTCTATCTATTTTGGTTTCTTTTCCAAGTTCATCTGATCTGAAATAGAATTCGCCACCAATAAATGTTGCCAGATCATGCATGAGGTCATGCATTACAAAACAGTCACCCCAAGTCGAATGTCTTAAAGATTGGAAAAACGATCTGGAAACCAAATCATCAAAATACTCGTCACCAACTTCTTCTAAAGTTTTTCCTCTCTTTGGTGCTTTTACAAGATCTTCAGCCATCCACAGCTGGATCAGCTCATCTTTTTTAAATTCATAATCCTTGGGATATAGTGAGCAATAAACAAAACACCGTTTTAATTGTGGAGGAAGATAATGGTAACTAATTTGAAGTGCTGGAATAATTTTACACTGACCTTCGTGAAGTTCCCAAATGTCACTTTCAAGTACATTATTCCAATCCCTAATAGACTGCTTTAATCTCAACATTCCTCCAAGCGACTGTGCAGCTAAAGGCAACCCATTACACTTTTTAACAATCTCTTTTCCAATCTTTTCTAGGGTTCCTCTTTTCTCACTGGCTTCTGGGTGAGGAAATGCATGGTTTGCAAACACCAACCAACAATCTTCATTTGATAATTGGTTTAGATGATATACTTTAACAGTTTTAAAAGGAACTCCAACCGCTACACTTTTATTGCGGGTTGTCACGAGAACTTTACTTCCTCTAATCCCACTTAGAAATGGTTTCGTAAGACTACTCCAATTATCAAAATCCTCAATCCAAACATCATCCAAGACAATCAAGAATCTTTTACCTTTCAGTTTGTCCATCAGGTCAAGTTGGAGGGCATTTAGATCACTCAATTTACAAGGTTTTTTGGTAATTTCCTCTATCATAGTTTTTGTGGCCTTCACTATATCGAATATATCAGAAACACAAACCCATGCCTTTAAATCAAATATCTGCTGCTTCAATTTGCCATCGTTGAACACAGATCTTGCCAAAGTGGTTTTCCCAACCCCACCCATGCCTACAATAGGGATCACAGACACTTGTTCACCATCACTGCTATCCTCTAACACCATCTTCATTATGGCCTCCTTATCTTTATCTCTACCGTACAAAGCATATCCATCTTCCAGAGATGATGGCTGAGATCTCCATGGCTGGTTGTTATCCACCGGAATATCCCTCAAATCAAGACTCTGCTTTTGTTTTAAAATCTCATCTAATCGTTCAAGTATGTCTTCCAATTTCCTAATACTAACAATCTTCTTCCTTTTGAAAATGAGAGAAAAAGAATTGCTTACCTCCTTTTGAGTAGCAGCTTTAGTAGAAGCTTCATCAAGTAAATCATCAACCTCATAGACAATATCATTGAGAAGATCGAGCCACTCTTTGACATTGGAATCTGTGATTTGTCTCTTTTCAGCATCAGCAAGCACAACTTTAACCACTAGCAGCTGGCTCTTCATCTTTTGAAGCAACTTGTCAGACTTCTTTCCACGGATGAAGTTGACAAACTGAGGGGAAGCTAGTTTGTCAAAAAGAACGTCAATAAAAGCAGAAAGGAGTGCACCACCTACAACGGCTAATGCCATGATTTCAACAGCAAACAAGTAATTGACGGAACGGATACCAATTGGTTGGGTGAAACTGCGTTGGTTTTTGGCAGATGTGATCAGAAAAGAATAAGGAATTTCAGTCAACTCTCTTCACTTTAAATTGCAGGCTCCGTGAGCAAACTACCCTCAACATGAACCGTTAGATATAATATTAAAAAAAATTGTCTCTTCATTTTTTTCATACAAACTCAAATATTAAAAAAACTATAAATAATATGATTAAATGATTACATAATAAAAAATTAATACTTAATATTATTAATTGTTAATAATATCAATAGAAATAATATTAATAGAAAACAAAATAAAGAATCAAATCAAATTGAAGCTTACAAAATTTAATAATGTAATATATTTTACTTATATATAAAAATGGATTCTTTTTATGTCTACATCTGTTTTATATTTTTACGAAAATATATTTCGACATACAAATATGATACAATTTTAACATGGCTTATGTGTCATTTTATTTTTATTTAAAAATTTTTTTTATTTAAAAATTATTTTTATTAAGATGGAAAGGAGTGTGGCACTTGTGTGAGTTTATTAAAGGTGGAGGAAGAGTTTTTCATCAGAGAGAGTGAAGAATGAAACTTTGGCAAAGAGATAGAAGAGAGAGAAGCTCCTTCTTCACACACAAAAAGCTTGAGTGACTGATCGTATGGGAGTAGTTGACAATGCTACAGAAGCGATTGTAGCAAATAGTATTGTTGGGCTTGCGGTTTGCGATTTTTTTGTTCAAAAAGTACCGTTCACAACTTTTTTTACTTAAATAGCATATTGTACTTTAAATTTATGTGGATAACACGGTTTTCATTTTTAGTTGAGAATTCGGTTTTCTACCAGTTGAATTCTGAACTTAGTTTTTTATTTTTATTTTTGTTTTTCTATAAATAAATTAGAATTAATGTTTTTTAAATTTTTTAATAAAATAGATATAAAAATTATTTTTTATTTTCTTTTTGTAAAAAATGTTACATTAGAGGTTAAATATATTTTTTTTAAAATAGATCTAGTATTATGTTTTTAGTTATTTTAGGTATTATTTGAAAGAAAAAAATAATAAATAATATTATTTTATTTTTGAATTTGTTGATTTAAATATAGATTTTATATTGTGTAGTAAGTTATTTTATGTGCAATTTAAAAATATAAAAATCAATTTAATTTTTTTTATAATTTTTGTAATATTAATTATTTTTAATAGATGTTTATAAATATTGAAATTACAGTTATCTTTTAATTTTTAATAATTTAAAAAAAATGTATATTATAAACTTTGAAAATTTGTAAAAAATATTTTAAAAATGATGGAGATAACTAAAATAATTTAAAAGCATTTCATTATTGTATTTTAAATAATTTTGTTATTTGTTTTTGGTTTATGTAAAATAAGTAACAATAAAAGATAATAAGAAAAGATGTACCATTGAATTGAATCAAGTACAAATTTATTGAACACAATTAAAAGTACAACATAAACTAAGTGATTTGATGTGGATCATCTAAGTGCAGGGTTATTAGGACAATGATTTCTTGTGTATCCTTCAGTTCTACAATAGGAACACTTTTTTTATTGTCTTCCTTCCTTAATGTCCATCTCAGTCCTAATTCTACTTGATTTAAGACGACCCCTCTCGCTCCTTTTTGTGGCAGGATGAGGCCAAACCTGTGGCCCTTGGTATGGTGGCCAATATTCTTCATGTCTTAACTCGCCAAATAAATTGTTATATACTTTCATGATGACATCCAGCCTATAATGGGGACTTATGTACATGCTGAAGTCGTGATGTGCATGCTTGCAAGCTGCAATAACATGTGAACATGGTAGATGTATTTTTTGAAACTTTCCACAATCGCACCACCTTTCATCTAATCTGACTACAAATTTTCTTGCAAGACGTACTTCTCTAGGATTGACCATCTCTTCCACTTTAAATCTTGTGGTATTTCTATCAAATTCAACGACGTGATGCGTGTTTGACTTGGAGTCCGCATCTTGTAGGAAGTTGGTCGCATATTCAGAGTACACATGACCAACACTGACCATTGCAGTTATTTGCTTACCTCTTTTTGTGAAGTATGTGTTGCACTTGGTGTACGTGGCCAATACTATGGATGAAATTGGCAAATTTCTTGTCTTCTTCAGGACAAAATTTATTGCTTCAGTCAGATTCGTTGTTACGTGACCCCACCTTCTTTCTTGATCATATGCAAGACACCACTGCTCTCTTGGAATTTGGTCTACCCAAGCTGCTGCTTCTGGGTTGTCTTCTCTAATGATGTTGTAGTAGTAGTTACAGTGTGGCTCCGTCAATGCATATGCTACAAATATAATTATAAGAAGATTTTATTTTCTAATAATGGGTGTGAAAAATTAACAGCCAAAAAAATGAAAAAGAGAAATTTACATGTAATAACCTACCTATATTGACGAGGTCCTTTTTCAAAGTTGTACTCTTGAATCTTTTTGTAAAATTTTGTGCAATGTGTCAAATACAAAACACCTGCACGCAGTTCCCTTCAGTCCAGCCACTACTGGGTCTATTGAATGTTGCACTGATTGAATTGTGGCGGTCTAACATTAAGCATAAATTTTGTTGAGGCGTAACTTGTGTCCTTAGGTTTTTAAGGAAACAAAACCAAGCTTCAGTGGTTTCACCCTCTACTATAGCAAATGCAATGGGGAAAATGTTATTTCTCCCATCTTGTGCAATAGCTACTAGAAGGGTGCCCCTATACCTTCCGTAAAGGAAGGTTCCATCCACTTGCATTATTGGTTTGCAAAATGGGAAGCCATCAATTCATGGTTTGAATGTCCAGAACACTTTTCGAAAGTGTTGTTGGTTTTCTAGGACCTCCTCCCCATTTGTAATTGGACTGGTTTTCAACTTGTATACAAACCTAGACAGATAAGTTTGCATGGCTTGTAGTAGGCACGACAATCGGTTGTAAGACTGTTCCCAGTTTCCGTACACATCTTCAATTGCTTGTTGTTTCGCCAACCATGCCTTTCTGTAGGTTGTGTTATATCCCATAGAGGTCTGGATGGAAGAAATTATTGTTGCAATTGGTGTGGATGGGTCTGACTCCACCATTTGTCTTACATGTTGAGATATTATTCTTGAGCCCAAGTGCCTGTGGTCTTGTGTTATGAGTTGTGTTGCACATGTGTGCACACCTTCAACCTTTCAAATTTCCCACACTTGGTCCCTTGTATGTAATATTGCCTGACATTTCCAAGGACACGTGTTGCACACATTGCACCCTCAACCTTGTTGTGTTTGAGTGTGTGGTTTTGTAGGTGCAATGGTTTGTTATGTGATACCTATTTAAAGCATCTAGAAGTTGTTCCTTTGTTCGAAACCTCATTCCTTGGGTCAGTGTACCAACATCGTGCTCAAAGTTGTCATGCAACATTGTGTGGTGGTCATAAGCGTTTGGGAATTCCTGGTATGGGGTTTGGTTGTATTCTTCATATAATTGGAAGTGTTGTGGTGGGTTATAAGAGACATGTGTCTAAGGGTGGGGGTGAGGGTGTTGTTCTTGTATGAGGTGGACATCTAGGGTTTGGTCATGGTCATCATGTTGATCAAAAAGTATATTGTCCTCATCTTCGCTAAACGCGTCTAAGGATGCTGTAGGTAGACCTAGGTTTTCAAATTCTACGATAGTTGGAGGAGAGAAACTTTGGGTGTTGTGATGTGCGGGAGTTTGAAAAATATTTGAGGTAGACAGACCGATTAGTAGTTCGGTATATGACTGTATATCATTTCCCCAATCCCCTAGGTAGGTAGTGTTAAGGTCAAATAGTTCTTGTTGCGGTTCGGTGTTTGGATGTGGATGATGTGCATCAAAATGTGTTAAATAAATATTTTCAGAAGGTTTCGTACTTGAGTTGTAGGTGGTGCAGAGTTCAATAGATGTAACAGTTGGGGTGGCCTGTATCATGTCGAAAGCGTTGTTTAAGTCGTCGTCATCTTGGATCTGAGTGGTTGTGTATGTCACATGTTGGCCACAAACTTTAGTCGAAAATTTGAAGTGAATAAGTGGAACTCCATCCCTTGGATCTCTATTTGCCTTGTCCATTATTATGCGAATAAGTTTGGACAAGCCGAAACCTCTATGGATGCGGATCATGATTATCTTTGCAGATGCAAAGTAGACACCAGTTTGAGCATCACTAGCGATTTCTCCATTGTCATATACACAGACAAAGATTGACCCTTCCATCCGAGGTTGTGGTTGAATCTGACTTTCGATGATTTTTCAGAGCGAAGAGAAATTGCACGATTAAGATTGTGAGTTTAGAAAGTGAGGGTAGTCTTTTATACCAAAATTAAAGTTATCATGTCACTTCCTATTATGTGAACATGTGACTTGCACGATAGTTAATGTTATCATGTAAGTGGCACGAACTTTTATGTACTCATGTGATTGACACGACTTCTTATGTACCCATATGAGGGGCACAAATTATTATGAACCCATGTGACTGGCATGACCTCTAATATTAGCATGTGACTTGACTACATTTTATAAGAGATTAGCATTTCCTTACCCCCATTTTGTAAGTTCAAATTCATTGAAATTAAAAGCTGCATAAACATTTGATGAAGAAGAACATCATAATTAAAAATACATACTTCAAATAAGAAAATATAAACCTCAATCTAAGTTAAGAGACATGTTGAAGTTATTAGAAAAATCAAAATAAACTTCGTCAGGGATTGCGTTGTTTTGCCTTGCTGTAATAAATGCCATTATCTCAACTGGAAGATGACATGCTTTTGTCATTCCCATGATAAAAATGGACTCAACATCGTCATCTCCACACATCGTACAAGATCGGTAGTGTGTAATGTCGCCCGATATGAAGATTGGTAACTTGTAACGTAAGTCTACTTCATAGTCGTCCAATGTTGCACAATTGAATTCCTTGAGGATTGCCTGCTTAAGTTGGGACAGCGTATGGTATTTGTTATGGTCACCCATGCAGTATTGGAGCTAATGAATTTATCGGAATAGTTATCTTCAACATAGATGTTGCCATTGAAGTACACCAACACAGTGAATGGTGTAGATGTCATTGGGGGGTAGGAGTTCGCATTGACTTGATTAGATTGATGAATGAATTGATGAAGGGCATTATTTATAGCCTGAATGGCTAAGTGTGGGTTACAACAATGACAATTTTTGTTTGTTTATGCTAATGGTTTAGATTCAAAGTAGACTAATCGAACGCACAAGATTTAGATCCACTTTGCAGAACAACCTTGGATTTTTTTCATAGTGGTTTGTGATGTAGTGATTTTCCCTATGTGTTGCAGCTTTAATTATTTGGCATGTGATATGTCAGGTTAAAATTAAAAGCACTGGACCTGATGAGTGGTAGGCTTTAGTCAATGTCATCACGTGATACCAACATCACATGCATAGTTAATATACACACTGCACGATGAATGTCAATCAGGCTTTATCTCACTTTACTTTGTCACGTGAACCCACTTTAATGTAGGGGTCAAGATTTTTTTTTTGACTATGAAGTAACCAATCCGCTTATAAATTATTAGGTCGTTCAGTTCATAACCATAGCTGCTTATTACCAAAACAAGGATGGTGATCCATCACGAGAATAACATTCACAATAGTTTTCTTGTTGCTGTTAACTATGAAGGTCGCATTAATTGTGCTTTTTATGTGTCTACTACTATGAATTTACAGATGTTGAAAGAAGAAATTGCAAGCTATCGTTGCTGCAGTCAGGGAAGAAGAGTCAAAGATGTATGGTTTCACAAGCCCGTGTTAAGACACTGGGACCAGTATGAAACAATTAAGCTCCTCACGGATGATGATGTTCGCGACATGGTTGCCTTCTTCCTTCCACTCCCACATGATCTCCTAATGAAACTTTCAGTGACCTTACATCCTCCTGAAAGTGACAACATGGATGCAATAAACTCAGCTGCAAGCAATAATGTCGATGACTAAAGCTTAGTTCTTTATGTGTTTAGGGAAGTCTGAATAGTGTGTTTAGTAATCTTTATGATTAGTACTTAATTTCCATTAACGACTTTAGTGTGTGCAATGTAACAAAGTATTTGTGTTTACTTGAACTCTTTTTTAAGTTCTAAGTACCTGTTTTTCGATGACATTATGTATGGATTAATATTTGTTGTCGTATCTGAAATTTATGTCATTGGTTTAATTGAATAAAACACTATAGAATTGAGTTTAAATAATATATTTATTCCATCATTAACACCACAAATAAAATTGACATAATCATTCGCTTTACTTCATTCTCCACCCTTTTTTACTACTAAGCACCTATTGTCTAGTTAATTTTTGTTCACATAAATAACCGAAAATGATATATAGACATTAAAAATAGACTCATTTTTTACACCGAGCCCATGTGGTCTGTAATTTTTAATTCAAAATTTAATAAATATCATTTTCGATTGCAGTAATAACATCTTCTTTGGATGGTGGCCATGAAAAGAAGTCTCCTAAGTTACTTATGACGTATGTGGGGAGTTGTGATGGTAAAAGTGGGGAGTTATATTGATTATTATGGTCATCAATTACAGTACTTAAAAAGAAAAGAAAAAATTAAATGTCATCACCAAATGTTTAGTGTGGACATCATATAAGAAAAATCAATTTCCATTGCCACTAAATTTAATAGCGTCTTTTTTGCATGGTGTCCATGAAAAAAAGTCTCCTAAGTTAATTATGACTTATGTGGGGAGTTGTGATGGTAGAAATGGGGAGTTATGTTGGATATTTTGGTCATCGGTTGCAGTACTTTAAAAAAAGAAAAAATTAAATGTCACCATCAAAAGTTCACCTTATTTTTTTTTTTAAATATGCACGTGCAATCTACAATTTACAACAGTACTCCCCACATAATAATTTTGTATTCCCCACTTACGGATGAGTTGAGGATTTTGAAAAATTTGAAGCACCATAAGCACGTTTGATGGTGGATATTTAGTGTTTAGGTTAGGGAAATTGTATGAAGGAAAATATGTGTCAGTGACTACATTGTGTGATCACAAAACGATATTTTAATTTTTTAACCACCTACAAGTGCAATTCATAATATGGAACACTGCTCCCCACATAGTACTCCCCACCTACGGATGACTTGATGATTTTGACAATTGTTAAGTAAGACAAGCACCCACGACAGATAACAGAAATTGTATGATGGAAAATTTGTTTAAGAGACAGAATTGTGTGATCACAATACCATATTTAAATTTTTTTAAATATGCACGTGCAGTTCAGAATTTACAATGGTACTTCCCACATATTAATTATTTACTCCCCACTTACGAATAAGTTGAAGATTTTGACAATTTTGAAGCACTAGAAACACATTTGATGGTAGATATTCAGTTTTTAGGTTATGGAAATTGTATGAAGGAAAATGTGTGTCAAACACTACATTGTGTGATGACAATACGATATTTTAAATTTTTAAAAAGATGCAGTCCAGAATCTATAACACTATTCCCCACATATTAATGCTTGACTCCCCATGTATGGATTAGTTGAAGATTTTGACAATTTTTGAGTAAGACAAGAACCTCTATTAGTGAATGGAAATTGTAGGATAGAAAATTTATGTAACTGACTGAATTGTGTGATCGTAATACCATTTTTATTTATTTTTAAAAATTTGCAGCCTCAGAACATAATTTCCAATTTCACTCCCCACATATTAATGGTTCACTCCCCATTTACAAATGACTTGCGAATTTTGATAATTTTAAATAGCCACAAAGACCCACGATGGTCAATATTCAGTGTTTTGGTCATGGAATTTGGAAGACAAAATTTGAGTAATTGACTGCATTGCGTGATCACAATTCGATTATTGAATTTTTTAAAAAGCTGCAACCTTGGAACATAATTTTCAACTTCACTCCCCAAATATTAATGGTTGACTCCCCACTTACGGATGACTCCCCACATAATTTTCAACCTTCATGTTCAATGTCATCCAAATAAAACTTTTGCATGTTCAAATTTTGGGTCCTCTATTCCAAAAAATTAAACAGACAAAAATATTTATCCCATCATTAAGACCACAAATAAAATTGTCAAAGACATTCACTTTACTTCATTCTCCACCCTTTTTTACAACTGAGTAACTATTGTCTGGTTAATTTATCTTCACATGAATAAAATTTATTGGTATTCACGAATTTTTTGATCTTTGAACCCGAATTCTGAAAAGGTGTGTGCACCGTGTAGTCACCTTCATACAAGCTTTAGTCACCATCATGTTGTGCAAATAACATGTAAGATTAAGTCTAAAAAGGTCTTTGCACATGACAGATTGTTAGATTCACATTAATGACCATTGACATGACAATGCACCAACCTCAATCTAAGGGATGTCATTCCTTTGAGTAATCCAACGGCTAAGTTTTCCCTCATGAAGTCTTGCATTGTCTATAAATGTTTAATGGTATTGTTCTCAATTCTTACTATAAATAGAAACCTACAAAGAGTGAAAAAATGTTGCTATGGAGACAATAAGAGCATAGGGCTGCATACATTTCTTCACGGGTATGTCAATTTCATTTCTTATTAACACACCTAATTTTTTATGTAATCACATCTTTTACTTCTTTGTTTAGGATACGGAAGGGAGCATTGTGTCGTCTTACTGTCACTCCATGCCTGAACCTCATCCAACTATTGTGCCTATAATACAAGAAGCAGGGTTTGGCGGTGTGGCTAAATTGCGACATTTAAAGGTTGACCATGGTTTAATGACTGCCTTGGTAGAAAGGTGTAGGCCTGAAACACACACATTTCATTTTCCAACTGGAGAATGCACTATAACCTTGCAAGATGTCTCACTTTAGTTGGGGCTTCCTGTCGATGGACCCCCTATCATTGGTCCAACTATGTTGGATTGGGACGAGATGTGTGATACCTTATTAGGTATAACACCGGTTAAGGGAGAATTGATTGTCGGTTCTATGATCAAACTAAAATGGTTAAGGGATAATTTGTTGCCTATAGATGACAATTCCAGTATTGAGGTCATTCATGCACATGCTAGAGCTTATATATTAGGACTTATTGAAGGGGTTTTAATGCACGATAAGACTGGGAATAAAGTACATTTAATGTACTTGAACTATTTGACTAATCTTCGAAGAAGCAAGAGATATAGTTGGGGTTCAGCGTGTTTGGCTGTCTTGTATAGGGAGATGTGCATAACAATAGATGGACATGCCAGGACTATGGGTGGATGTGCTTCATTGTTACAATCATGGGCATGGTTTCGGATACCCTTTATTGCACCCATTTCGAGAGTTCCACCAACTTTTCCGTTAGTTTGCCAATGGAGTGGCGATCGAGTCCTGAACTACAGAAATGTCCCCCACAATGATTTAGTCAAATATCGGGCAAGGATAGATCACATGCAACAAAATCAGGTAACATTTACCATTTCTATATCTATAAATGGTTCTAAATGAATGACTAACATTTTCAATTATTGTTGTAGTTTATTTGGGTTCCTTATGAGGGTTTTGGCTCTATTATTGATGTTGAAGCATATCGGGACCAAGCAATATAGACGTCATGCACAACTTTAATTTGTTTTACCATTGTTGAGTGGCACAAGAGATCCCTGAACAACCCAATAACCTTGATCATGTACATAAATTAGACATGACACTACAAGAAAAATGGTTATTCTCTACGAAAATTTATCTACGAAATATGATTCATACATAATTTCATTTTATCTACGAAAATAAAATACATTATTTACGAAAGTTTCCTAGGTAACGATAAAATACATTATCTACAACATTTTCGTAGGTAACCATAACATAAACCTTTCATACGAAATATTATGTACGAAATTTAGCATAGGAAATAAATATCATTAAAAAAAAATAAAAATTATTTAAAACAATGTTATCTACAAGATAATTTCGTATGTAATATTATATAATTTATATATTTTTATTAAAAATATAATGTATTTAGATTATTAAGTTACGTCCTGAAACAATTCATGGTCGCTCACTCATCCTCTCACACAAATGATGTTTAATCTCATTCATTCCTCACTATTTTCAAAATTAACTCAAGCTCGTTAACCCTATTCACTACTCACGTTCATCCTAACAGCTCACCCAACACCTATTCATCTGAGGCCACCCAAAAATTGTTCATCAAAGGCTCTATGCCCGGACATTCACGACTTTCGACATTCATTGTGATGAGGTTCGGCTGAGGAACGAATGTGCAATTGTTCGAGCACAAGTTTAGGGCTTTTTTGTGCGACTATGTGAACGAAAGCAGCACGACTGAGGTTTGTCCCAGGCTGACACTCATGCTCACCCAACATTGATTGCGGTTCGTCTTCGACGCTCTCTATCTCGAACCAGCTCGCGAGTGTTCGAACGTCATTTATCGTGAGGAAAGCAAAGATGGAACCAACTTACGACTTTGCGAACGAGGTTTGCAAATTGGGTTTTTTTTTTTTCAAAAAGAAGAAATTGGGGTTTTTTTTTTCCAGGAAAGTCATTGGTTTAGGGATTTATACTTTGCATGTTTTTGGACAATTTTATTCAATCCTTCACTTTTCCAATTTTAATCTTAGCATCTTAGTTTAGATAATGGTGACTTATGCCATGCATTATGATTGGAAAATGACTTTTTTGTTTATCGGTTATTTCATTTGCTTAGCCTAACAACAAGTGGAGGAACATAAAACTCATAGTGAATTCCAAGTTGTTTCCTTAGTGGTGTTCGTTATACACCGAAGCTTCTGTCAATTAGATTATCATTAGACACGTAGTATGGTTGGTGTAATGGAAGTGTGTTTTGCCTTTATGTGATCTCCTTTATTATGTTAATGATGGCTGGTATTCACTACTACCATTTTAGTTTTGCTAGTTTTAGTGCATTTTTATGGTTTTCATAAGCAGATTTTGATTCCATTGTTGTATTTAGTAACCAACATAGTTTTCAATAATGTTTTAACATTTAAAACATGTCTAGATAGTTGCATTATAATTTAATTCTCTAGTTTAGTGCAGTTATAGATTTATAGCCTTTTTGAGTAATTCTAGAGTGTTTAACATGCAATCTTTACTTCAACATGGTAAAATCTTTCTAGCATTTGCACGTCTGTTGTGCAAGGAAGTTTAACTCTACTACTGTGAAGTTGCACAAGTTTCAGTTTTCACAGCAAAAGTCCATCACAACCACATGCTCCATCCTAATTTGATCTTTCTATCTCTTTCTCTCAATCTTTTCTATTACAAAACTTTTTTGCTGTCAAATTTTTAATTTTCTAGTGATTCTTAGTAGCTAGTTCAACTTTTGTTAATCCTTTAGCATTTAGAACTTGTCTTGATTGTTACTTTCTAGTTTTTTTTTTTGTTTAATGCAATTCCTAGTTTTTACTTAGTTTAACATGCATTTCTTAAGTTTGTATAAGTGAATTTTTGTATTCCTTGTTTTTGGCAGTAGTAAGACAAGTTTTTAGCATTCTTTCATCTTTTAGAAACTATTAAGAGTGTGAGTTCTCTGTTTAGATAGATTAGACACTTTGTGCACCAATTTGGCACAATATGATTGTAGTTATAATATGTTGTCTTATCGGAACTCATCCATCTAGCACTTTGTATACCATGATGTTTTGTAATATATAAATAGGGAGATATTATATGATTTGACGAGGAAATATTTTAAATATTTCCTATCATCCTCTACATTCTTTTTCTCCACCATGTTCTTTTCACATTCACATCACCACACCAAAAAATGTCACTAAGTACATTCTTGTATGCATGTTGAACTTGATATTTGTGTTTAATGATTTGACAGGTGGGTGCAATGAAAACGGAATGCAAAACAACTTAACATGAGTGGAACTTACAACAAATTGATTCATTGTCATTGGCACACACCTTCCAAGCACATGTTCAATGGAACAAAGTAATTTTTTCCTATTTCATTTAGCTTATTTAACTATTTCTTGTAGTGGTAATGAACCTCTTTAGATGTGGAGGGAATTGAGTGCTTCTGCTGTTGAAAATATTTATAAAATGATGTATATGTGACCTTTAATTTTTTTTTAGTGTTGAAAGTAAATAAATCAATTTATTTTCTTAAAGTATTTATAAAATTATTCACTCTCAATATATATATATATATATATATATATATATATATATATATATATATATGAAGGGATTTTAGAATGTTTTTTTTTATTTTGTTTATATTTGAGTTATCTACGAAATTTTTTGTAGGTAAGTTACCTACGAAACATTTCGTATGTAAGTTACCTACGAAGCATTTTGTATGTAAGTTACCTACGAAATATTTCGTAGGTAATTTGAATACCGGATGACACATTTTTCGACGAATATTTTTGTAGATAATTATGGACGCTTAAATTTCGTAGATAATGGTCGTAGGTAAGTTACCTACGAAGTACATTTTCGTAGATAAAGTTACCTAACAGCGAAATACCTACGAAATTTACTTCGTAGGTAATTCGTAGATAAATTGAAATTACCTACGAAAAAGGAACATTACCTACGAAATATTGACGTAGATAATAAACATATTTCTTGTAGTGTGAGGGGGAGACAAGATGAGAATTGGGTTACTAGACATGCGCAATGGATAGAGGTTTGGAATAACCGGCGTGACCTAACGTTGAATGGATTATCGATGCTTGGGCCACTTCAACACACAATGGAATACATGTCATGGTACATTTCAAACTCATTTTTGTATTTGTCAGTTCCACAAATGTTAAATGATCCTAGAATGCATTGTGCATCAACATCGGCAAATGTCCCTCCACCACGACAAGCTAAGCATGACTTCAACACTCCACCTCCACCACCAAGTATGGATGGAGCAAGAATTCAATTTCTTCAAATTTAGAACTAGGCATACGAAGTATGTTTGCAACTTATGATGAAACACCACCTTCTGCACAATCGTGGTTGCGTACATATCCTCAAAGTCCAAATTTCTTAGAAGGATTGGATCAACCTCGAGAAGACTCAGTTTACTACGTCCACAATCCATATGCAGAAGCATCATCATCTGTTGCGCATGATGATCATCAACCTTAGGAGGAACATGAACCACAACCTTCACACGTAGAAGAACCTAGACCTGAATTGCGTAGGAGGAACCCCACTAGAAACAGGCGTCAACCACGGTGTGGAACTGGACACCACTATGGTGATTAAAAGGACAAAGATGTAGTTTAATATTTTATTACATATGAAATAGGTCGTGTTTATGTGTTTGTAAGAGTTTACCGTGTTTAACACAATTTCGAAGATCAGCAATGGAAAAACTTAATAATTGCAAATGCTTCATTGCTAAATAGCGAACGACAATTTCTTTAGATAAACTCAACAAGTTCAATGATCTTAAAGACCAATATTACAACATACAAAAAAAAAAACTAAATATGTACAAAGTTGTCACACTTCTCAACTTTCATGAAGTTGACATAAAAAAATATTGTCACCGTAGGGACCATCATTGAGTGTCACTGAATGACATGTTGAAGATCTTCGTCATTCCTTACAAAAAAGAACTCATCAATGCCTTCCGCAACAAATTCAGGAGGGACATGGTACCACAAATGGCTTAGTGGGGGCTCAGATGGTCCCATCAAATGACTTCTTATCATATGGTTAAGAGTAACCCCATTTGGAAGTCTACATAGGGAGAACCTTCCATCTTCAAAATCAATAGCAGCATTAAAGGAATTATATGCATTCAACTCCTCAAATAAAACCATTTTTACTTATTATAGCAGAGCACTCCACAACTTTCAAACTAAGGAACCACAACCTTAAATAGAACTGACTATCTTCACCTGGATAGCGTGCCAAGAAACATATTTACTCTCACCACTATAAAAGTTGGCGCATCTTTAAAATAAAGGGCCTCAGTTGCACCTTCTAATTATGACAAGACCTATCAACTTTATTGGGAGGTGCCAAAGCTGATTTATTATATTACTCTTCTAAAAGGTAATTGATACTTCAATTGGGATAACGTGCCAACTCAGAAATTTACTTTGACCACTATAAAAGCTGACGCATATTTCAAATAATTGGCCTCACTTGCACCTTTTAATTATGACAAGACTTGTCAACTTTATTGGGAGGTGCCAAAAATGATTTATTATATCACTCTTGTAAAAGGTGAAAGATACTCCAATTGGGATAACGTGCTCATTCATAAATTTACTTTCACCATTGTAAAAGTTGGCGCATATTTGAAATAAATGGTCTCACTTGCACCTTCTAATTATGACAACACTTGCCAACTTTATTGGGAGGTGCCAAGGTTGATATTTAATTCAGAAATTTACTCTTACCTTGCAATTTGGACAAGACTTGTCAACGCTATTGGGATAGTGTGCGAATAAAGATACATAATTTTACCACTTCATAAAGATACATAATTCAGAAATTTACTCTCACCCTGCTGAAATTTACACATTAGACCAAAATATTCATCACCACTTTCCATTATTCTACTTTATACTCACCACTTATGGAATGATTCATACATGGTACATTATGTACTTAAAAAATTTAGCCACTATGACAACATTCACTACTGGGTTATGTGGACGGTGGACCTTTTTGAAATTGTGCTAATACTGATATTGTTTGTAAGTGGGGAGTACAGAGGTAGTAAGTGGGGAGTTGTGATGACTATTTTGGTCTTCATTACCCAATTTTTATATAAAAATCAAATTTCATTGTGAACATAATATCCTCACACTAACCTTAACATAGTACAAATTCATTTCCATGACCATGACATTAAATTTTGGGTAATGTGGCCATGGGGGTTTTTTAGAATTTTCGAGTCACACTATCTTCGAAATTAAGGAGTGAAGAACAATTAAGTGGAAAGTTATGTTGGATATTTTGGTCATTAGTACCAGTTTTTATTTCATATTTTCAGTAACTGCAATCGATAATAAAAAAATTTACAATAACTCTCCATTTAATCCAACACGGCTCCCCACATACCATTTACATTACTTATGGGATAATTTGTAATGTTCACCATCCAAATAAGCTACTATTCAATTTGGTCGTCATGGAAATAATTTACTTTTGTTGTTCATAACTCAAGATCAAAATGTCCATCGTAACTCCCCACTTAATCCATCATTAGTCCCTACCTACCTCATTCATTAGTTATGAGACCTTTTTCCATTATCCTCATCCAATTAACGTTTAGTAGTCTTAGAAATATTATTGTGCTATCATATGATTATAACGACCATTTTTCTCTTGACTCTCAAGTTTTATATTTTCCATTTGTATACTTTCCATTGAATTACTGCAACTGATGTTCTAAATAATAAGAATAACTCAACTTAATCCAACAAGACTCCTCACATACCTCATACATACTTTAAGGGACATCTTTTCATTACACCATCCAAAAAAGCTACTTTTCAATTTCGTGGTAATGAAAATAGTTTTTTTTCTATGATACAATGACAACGAACATTTTGTCTTAACACTCAAGTTTCATATTTTATATTAACAAAACTGTTAGTGATGTTCATAATATTAAGAAAAACTCCCCACTTATTCCAGCATTACTCCCCACATACAGAACCCCCAATAAAATGAAAGTCCACGAAGGAAAGATTCCAAACACAACACCCAATTACTCCTATTAAAAAAATTAATACTACACAAATTATTAAAAAAAATAAATTAAATTGACGTTTATATTTTCAAATTACACATAAAAAACTTACTACACAATACAAAATCTATTTTTAAATCAACAAATTCAAAAAGAAAAAAATATAATTATTTTTTCTTTCAAATAATACCTAAAATAACTAAAAACACAATACTACATCTATTTAAAAAAAATATATATTTAACCTTTAATGTAACATTTTTTACAAAAAGAAAACAAAAAATAACTCTTATATATATTTTATTAAAAAAATTTAAAAATATTAATTCTAATTTATTTAAAAAAAAACCAAGTTCAGAATTCAGATCCCTGGGGACCAAATTCTGACATGGAATTGAAAAAAAAAATAAAACATTAACGATTGGAATTCGGCTCCCGAATGACCGAATTCCCAACTACAAAAAAAAACAATGCTATCCATGTAAATTAAGGCACAATGTTATCCATGTCGACAACCATCTTTTGTTTATTACTATGCTAGTGAGTTCGTTCCCCGGTTGTAGGATATGTTTTTGTTGTTTTGCGTTTTTCTTGGTTTAGAAATTGTTAGGGCATCGGGTCCTATGTATTTTTATTGTTGGGAAACTCTCTAACATTTGTGCGTGTGTGGTGAGGGGTCATTATAACATTTTGGCCGGATATTACTAATTAAAATAAAATAAAAATAATATTGAAATATAATACCGCATTTATTATAAACTTTTTCCCGAACACGAGAAAATTCAAACTTCATTAAATGTCTCGAAATTCAAAATCATAAATTCAACTCAAAGTTTACATAATTCCAAAACTGATAATAAAATATTGTTTACAAAAGAGTAAACCAAAATAGTTCATAAAGGAGTTCCCCCGCTAGCCCCTCTTCGACTTTAAGTATTACCAGCTCCACCTGAAACATCGTCTGCTCTCGTGTAACATATAACAAAATTAAAGAATACACACACCCATTTGTCGGAGAACCACCATTCTCCAATTCCTAACAACATGGACACCACCATGTTCCTCCATGTTTTACAACCTTAGATGATGACCTTAAGATATCCTTTGTTGCCATAAGCCACAACTCGTGGTTCCACAATATATAAGCCATAACTTGTTGATACATGTGTGGGACTATACTATTACGAACTACTATCCGTAACGTCAGGTGGAGTTTCCAATATATATGAACCACAATTCGTACTCTCGACACAAGCTTAGCAATATCATTTGCCACAACCTGTGATTGCCTAATCAAGTGGAGACCATCCGTACGAGCCACAACTCGCTCACGCACACTGGTTACTAGTATCACTAGGCCACAACCCGAAATCGCCACGTGTTTACCCTCTATTCTAAGTCACAACTTAAGAAATGGCATTTTGAACCACAACTCAAGGAATATTTAAGCAAACTCCATGCTTAAAATATCATCCAACGCATTATAAACCATGCACACAAACCATTTCACATGTTTCAAAAAGCTTCTTCCTAAAACATATTTCATATATTCCAGAAAGCTTGTTTTGAAAATCTACATTTGCAAAGCTTATTCAGAAAATTGTAATAAAAAAAAAAAGGTAAAATGATGTTATATTCTAACAGTCTCATCTCAGAAATTCTATTCCAGAAATCTTATTCCGAAAATCCCTTTCTGAGAATCATGTTCAAGAAAATTCTAAAGAGTTTGTCCTAGAAAATTTATCGAACTTTTAGAAAAGTAAAATGATGATTTAAAAATTGTGTTATGTACCAAGAAATTGAGGGTACATGAAGAAAAAGTATTTTCAAGATATAAATTGGGCCTCACAAATATACTCAAAAATAAGTGAAGAAAAAGCATTTTTTCCTGCACCCCATCTAAGCCTTATTAAAATTATAATAAAATTCCTACACCTTTTTTTAATATTTTCTGGATTAAGAATTCCGAAAGGTATTTTCAAATCCAAAAAGATATAAAAAAATACATTTTGAAACGAATGTTCTGAAAAGTATTTTTGTATTCGGAGATCTCTTCCATATCAGTCATTTTGGTAAAGTCTTTATATTTTGAAACCGAAAATATCTTTTGAAACAGTAATTCTGGAATATTTAAACAAAAAAAATGGAACGAGTTTTCTTTCTGAATCCTGAAAATACCTTCTTGAACACCTATTATAGAATTTTTTCATATTCTGGAAGTTTTTCTGAATCCAAAAATAACTTTTGGGGCAGTCATCTTACAATATAA
>Ga0214544_1002006_pt1 | contig 42923 bp, 27 predicted proteins | sample CNSS3metaG_FD_160074 | JGI IMG/M metagenome (GOLD analysis project Ga0214544, IMG submission 160074) | Root nodule microbial communities from cowpea collected in UCLA plant growth center, Los Angeles, California, USA - CNSS3 | ecosystem: Host-associated > Plants > Roots > Nodule | place: USA...
GGTTGTGTTTTTTTTGTTTTTTTTTTTTTTTTTTTTTTAATTTTTTTAAACTTTTTTTAACTTTTTATTAAAATTTTGTTTATAAATTTATTATATATATATATATATAAATTTATTTATATAATATAAAAAAAGTATTATTTTTTAATTATTTTTAATTTTAAACATGAAAAAAAAAACGGGTTAGCAGGCTGGCCCGTTTTGGCCCACTAAACTGGAAGGCCAGGTGGACTAGGTTATAGCGGGTTGGCGGGTTGAAAATTCTAACCTGGCTCGCCCTTTTTTGGACGGGCTAATAGACCTAACCCATTTTGCCATCTCTACAATTAAGGCTCTGAAAAACCTCCAATGTACTCCCCTGAACTACCTTGATAGATGCATGCATAAGCTGCTGGTATGGGTGCTTCTCTTGTTGCACCATCTATATTGCATTTGATCATCCAACTAATGGTGGCTTCCGGTGAACAATTATTATCTTGATTTGTTTGATCGGATGAACTTTTATGTTGAAATGCTTTAAAATTCAACTTTATCATTCAACCCAAATTAATTCAATTTGATTCTTTAGCTCAGGCTGACTCAGCTCTACCTAGACTAATTTTGTTTGATCTTCATGTTAAATTCACTGACACAAAAAAGACATTTTACATTTGTTATTTTAAAATTTTTACATATGTTGAAGGTCTAACTTTATAGCGGGAGACGTAAATTAATGTTTGTTAACATGTGTAAAATAACAGTTGTTGCATTTATAACAAACTTAGTTTATGTTTGTTGCAGGAACAATCGACTTTAATTTGTGATCCATTTTTTTTTCAAAATTAAAGCCAAAATTTACATCCTCTGACAGTATTAAAAATCAATATATAATATAAGAATATACCACAAAAATCTCTAGATATTTTCTAAATAGTATTGGTATCTCAAATAAAGATGTAAAATATATAAAAATGGGTGAAAATAATAAAAAATAAAAAACATACCATAAATGATGGAATTTTTGAAATTTCAAACCTCCAATCCTCTTTGCGTATTGGCTAGCGCATTCGTCACCCCATTTCCAACAACTTTTATTTTTGAAGCATCTCCATCTAAGATTCGTTGCAAAAGTTATAACCATTTGAAATATTTAACGACCAAATCTTGACAACACTGCATATGACCAATATGTCATATGTGAACACTCTACAGTTCAGTACAATCTAAGAGAAGTTACCACAATATGAGGCAAAATATTGTATGGCAAGGTATGTGGTTAACAATTATAGGAGAAATTTGGAAACATAGGAATGGGGTAATCTTCAAGCAAAGTAAAATAGATCTTATTGAGATATTTAGTCTCGCCCAAGTAACTGTCTATGTATGGATGAAACACAAAATCTCATCTGTAAAGTTCTTATACAATGATTGGTGTCTCTCTTCTTATACTTGCTTAAAATATCTTTGATATGTTAATTGTTATGTGTTTAAGTGTGCCAGACAAACAAGTGTAGGATCCTTAGAGAAAGGGACCAAGTTAATCTAAAGTCTCAATAGCAATTGATGTTGAAACTTCATATATGGGGTTATGTGAGAATGATCCTTCTCTTCCTAAGAGTTGGAGGACATGTTTAAACCATTGATAAGAGGAACTGGAAAGTCTATTTTTGAATATAATGTAAAGTTATACTACAACATAGGTGAGACTAGATATATGGTGTTCACATTGTGGTTCTCTTGTTCAATGGATCACATAACAACATCTAGAGTTTTTTGTTGTGTTTTGTGTTGCTTTAGATTGTGATCATTTGGCTTGTTTGGGGATCTTTTGTTTTGTTGAGGCTATGAAGTCAAGCTTTTGCATCAATGTATACATGTTTTGCATCTTTGTATATGGTTAGAATACTCCTTAAATGGTCTTTTTAATTATTTTTATTCTTTGTTGATAAAAAAAAAAACATGCATCTAATCTCAAACCTAATTATGAGACAAATGCTAGTGTCAATTATTTAAGTAAGGAAACATCTAGTTATCAATTATTTAGATTATATATGTTGAATTTTGTAGTTAATATAACATTCACTACTAAAAAAATCTCATTAACATCTAATTTTAGTAACCAAAAGTTGTTAGTTACTATAATGACCAATTTAAATATCGGTTTACAAAATAAAAAAATAATGATTACTAAAATAGTCATTATTATGGATAAAAAATTATAATTGGTTTCTGAATTGGTCACTAATAATAGTTCTTAAAAACTTTTTTTTAATTACAAAATTGTTATTTTACGAGGATGATTTTTCAAGTGTTGTTATTTGATGATGTAGAAATTGATTTTTGTACTAGTAATTATCTTTGAAATAATATTTTGGTGTTTCCTTGCTTCCTTTGCATAATAATTTGTAAGGGATCAATAAGAAATTTACTAGAAATTGTTTTGTCACAAATACATTACTTTTTTATACAAATTTTCATCTCACAAACTTTATGGAGTGACATTATTATTATGAGGAGCTATATAATTGGTCTAATAGTAAAAGTTGAAAACGAGAGTGAAAGAGGTATTGGGTTCAACTTCTCTGTAATTGAAAGGTACATTTCATTAATAAAAAGTTTAACAGCACACACACTTATTATTGAAATTTATTAAATAAGCAACACCACATAAGAGAGTTTTCACACTATTGCAACATATATATGTCTGCTACAAATTGCCATTAATTGAGATTTGGCTTTGGCTGTGGCTTTTGAAGAAAATCCGCAAACCACTTTGCTGAAAGTTTGGGATTTCGGTCCAAACTACCATCACTTCTGTTCACATGGTATAATCCGAATCCAACTAAATACCCATTTTTCCATTCAAAATTGTCGAAGAGTGACCATGCAAAATATCCTTTTACCCGTACTCCCTCACTAGTCAATAAAAAAAAAATTAAATTAGACTTAAAAATAATTTTTAAAATATGTGAAAAATAAGTCATTACCTCATTGCTGAAAGTAGATAATAAAGATGACGATAATAATAATCAATTCTATAGGTATCCAGCTGAGAATCTTGAAGTGAATGTGCATGTTCATTGACGTCATTACCCCGACCTATAAATTAATAAAAATATATATCAAATATGTTATAAAAGAAAAATTACATGTAAAATTACAAACTTCATATTGAAATGCCATATCTGGAATAATTTTGTCAAAATAATTTTTTTAGACAGTATTTCAAAGATAATAAAAGGTAATTACCATTTTCAGTTACATAAATCAAGGGATTGTTGTACTTTTCTTTGACATAGAGCAACAACTCTTTGAATCCTTTGGGGCATACAAATAACCAATTAGAAGCGGTCTGCAAAAATAAATATGAATGTAATTAAAGTTATATAAAACCAAATAAAATAATAATAAATAATAAAAAAAAATTTGGCATGATCGTATACATACCGGAATACCTTTGCGTTCAGCTGGGCAATGAAAACAAAATTAGAAAATGTGATATTAACAAATTGAACACATATAATTTAAATAATTTATAGATAGAGGTTTCCTCACTTGAATATTCGACACCAGGATCTGTTTCATAACTAGGAAAGGTATCGGGTGCAGGTTCAACAAGAGAAACATAGTTAGTGGTGTAGTAATTTAATCCAAGAAAATCAAAGGAACCAGCCAAAAGTTTTGATTCTTCTTCTGTGAACTCTGGCAATCTTTCCCCAACTTTTTCGCGCATAATCTCTGGATATTTTCCTGACGTCAATGGATCCATGTATCTGTAATCGTTTATGCAAATCAAAATATTAAATTTCAATTTTTATTTTTATTTTATTCTATTTTAACTCGGTATAACTCCTTTGTAGTCGAATATACGTGTATCTTTATCCTTGTATATACCGTACTGCACGCGTATGAAAATTAGGTTTCAACTTTCGGCTCTGACATTACTTATTAAGTTATAAGGAAAGATTTATCGGAAAGAACAAATATCAATGAGATCTGAGTTCAATTAGATAAAAAATTGACACTACTCTCGGTCCAAACTCTTAAGATAATAAATTTATGGATCTTTATACTTATATAGTGTTCAACCTTCTTATTTTTAATTAATGTGAAACTTAGATTGACACTTAAATTCCTACCAAAAAAGCACTTACCATCCAAACAAGAAGTCAAGTGCTCGTTGGACAGCTCTTTTATCAGCTTCGGAATTTGAATATGGCTCAAACCAAAGAGAAATAAGAGTTATGCCACTCACACCCTTTTGATCATCCTGGGTAAAGTGTTTCCAACGTTAACTTAGTAAAATAGTAGTACCAAGTACTTCAATCCTCGTACCAATTAATGTCCAAATATCTAATAAATATTAAGATTTAAAAGTTTTAATAAAAAAAAAAAAAAAAAAAACCTGGAACTGTTTCCTGTACACGTCTACAGCAGCTGCATGAGCAAGTAATAAATTATGTGTAACTATATAAGGTTCCGTCGCTGAATCACCGCCAAGACATGTCTCATCATGCCCTGAAGAACAACGACCTGGTGCAAACGCCCCAACGGAATAACCTTCCCTACTATATGCCGATGGTTCATTTAGAGTAATCCAATGTTTCACCCTGTCTCCAAAGTATTTGAAGCAAATTTGTGCGTAGTTTCGAAAATCATCTCTGGAAATCAACAATTACAATAAAATCATTTATTAAATCAACAAAATAGAATAAAATAAAGTAGAGATTGAAAATAACTTACACAATGTCAGAAGATAAGAAACCTCCATACTCTGTTTCTAAAGCTTGGGGGGTATCCCAGTGAAAGAGAGTGACGTATGGTTTTATACCTAAAAGGTTAATATTTAAAACATGATTATATTGTCATTTACTTAAAAAATATATTAGAATTGAGAAAAAAACAAGAGATGAAACGTGGATGCTAACCGTTGGCTATGAGATGATCGATGAGGTTGTTATAATACTCTATTCCCTCTTTGTTTACACCCTCCTCATTTTTACCACCCTTTCCGTCTATATATCAATCATTTTTAGAAATGATTGAAATCATTATTAGTAATAAAAGATATCCAACTACAATAATCACAAAAAATAATAATTCATCATAAACTTTTATCTCACTTGGTAGGATTCTAGACCAAGAAATGGAGAATCTGTATGCATCCAGATTCATATCTTTCATTATCTTAATATCTTCCTGTTATTATAAACACAAAATTTAATTCATTATTTTGAATAACAAAGATAATTGACTTATTCATTCATCCTATATATGTGTCATCAATAAGAACTTGGACTTAACCTCGTAGCGATGATATTGGTCAATTGCTACATCTCCATTGCTTCCATCCTCTATCTTCTCTGTCATGACACATTTATAATCGGATTAGTATCTACAGTTTTTCTTAAGTTTCAAATACGTAATATAATTTCTAAAAACCTTAGAAACATGGTGATATTGTTCCTCCATTGACCAACAATTAAATTTTTAAATTATAAAAAATAATTTATAATTGTTTTATTCGATAAGAATTTTGTTGTTTCTTTTTATTTTTCCTATTTCTTTCCGTTTTTACCTTTTTTTACTTGAGGAAAATTAGATATTCACAACTAACAGTTAAAATAGAAATAAAATAAAATCAAAAGAAAGTATTTTACCATTTCCTTGATATAGTGTTAATAGAAAGTTTCGAAAAGAAAAACCTGGATGTTCATGGGTGAAGGTATCCCATACACTGGCTTCTCTTCCATATTCAAATGCCGCTCCTTCGTACTGTAGACACATATTATGAACATAACAAAATCACGTGAGTTTAGGTTGAAATCTCAAAGGTTAATTTATATATTTAGAAACACTTACGTATCAAAAATTTGAGTTACATAAAAGAAACATTTTGTTTGTACGATAAATAGAATAAACTGTAACAAAAACATTTGCATTGTTTTATCGAGTGCATATACCTGGTAAGCCGCGGATGCTGTCCCGAAAACAAAGCCCTCGGGAAAACTGGTTCGATTGAGAGAAAGAGGTTCGACATGCGATGCAGGATATTCCTCAGGACTTATTGCTGGTAATGTGGTAACTGCTACAGTACCCAACACAATAAACTCGTTACAACCCATGTGAGACTCTGATTCTGCTTAATGCAGTAATGAGAAACAGTGCAAAATAGGGTTTAAAACACTGTTTGTGTTTTAAATAATAAAGTGAAAGTACTTCAACATTCAACAATTAGACAGTAAGATGAGAATTTAAAAGTGAGACATGAAAAGAAAGATGCAAATAGTTGATCGGTTAAAGAAGTGAAATACGAGGTTTCTCCATAGAGAGTTGTGCATCAGCAGCACCACCGATGAGCGCAGTGCCGAGGGCCATTCTGCGAGAGGAAAGGTTAAGGTTGGTGGCATCACTGTCTTCGACATTCTCGTTCTGTGCCTTGCAAACAATGCGGTTTGGTTTGCTGGTCCTAAGTTCCCATTTTGGCGAAACTCTAACAGAAGAAGTGGTTAGGGCACGGAGCTGCAAGAAACCTTGTGTGTAAGCCATTCTCTTTAAGGTACAAATTGTTCGCACTCTTTGGCCTCTCAATGAGCCACTATATATAGAGTCTGTCAATATGGAATTTTTTTTTGCAATATGTTGATGATAAAACAAATCATTATAGATATTGACAAAAAAAAAAACATCTCTATTGATAAAAAATTCATCGTAGATATTGACAAAAATATAATCATAATAGATATTATTTGAAAAAAATTTAATTTACATCCTCAAGAAAATAGTAAACTCTAATATTGAGTAAAAAATAATATATAAAATATTTCAAATTCATTATTTTAATAAAATTCTAAGAATTTAAATTTCTTTTAAAATTTCTTATTCAAATAATATATTTTACCATAAAATATTTAAAATTCTCTAAAATAATAAATTACTCTGTTCAAATTTTCTGTGCAAATAATAGGGCTTTTGCAAAGTTCACCTGGGTATTTTTCATAAATGTTACCTAAATCATTTATGTGCATTAATCTATCAAGAAGAACTTTGAATTTATTTTAATAAATAAAGATACTATTTTGTACCTTTTAGTAAAAATTTAGATTAATTCGTTTTTAAAGAGAAATTAATTTTAATTTTCATAAAAAAATCAGAGAAAAAAAACATATTCTATCTTTATTTTTATTATTTTTTATTTAAGAATGGACACCGCCCTATATCTTGAAGTGTACGCAGATCTCAATGTTTAGGGTTTGCATTGTTCACGTGGATATTTTCAAAATATTAAGAATTGAATTTTATTATGAACCATTTTGATTTTTTTTTATTCAGAAGTGATAAGATCACGATAGGATAGAAATCGTTTCGTTATTAAGACAGTTCGTTTTTTTTTTACAAAAATAGAAGCCTTCATATATGACAACTTTAATTAAAGTGAAGTCTGCATTTGTCTGTTTCTTTTTTAAGGGGAGTCTCTATGCATGACATTTTTTTTATATAATTAGTAATTTTTTTTGTTATTTAAATTAGAGAATTCAAAGGTTTTTTTACGTTTAAAAATGCAATATCTAGATCATGAACTTATTATGTCTAATTTTGAAATAAGTGGAAATTTAAGTGTGAAACTTATAAAGACAAAAAAGATCTTAAAAACTTTATATAACATATTAGGACAAAATAGCTATATAGATATTAAATTATTTTTACATAGATTTCATAAATATAAATAGCTTAAAATTGAAATAAGCAATTTAATCATAGTGAATAACTCTTGCTGAAGATCCTCTTAGTAAACTCCAAATTTATTTTTTCGGAATCACGAAGTTATAACTTTTTTTAATTATATCTTTCGAAAATAATCACTTTCCACAAAAACATTCTCTTAACCAAATTAACTTTCGGTTTTCTTAAACTAAAGTAAAATGAAAGTTCCTAAAAAGGAAATATCATGTTTCTCGTATTGGATCACATTATGTATAATTTGAGTTTTATTAAGTGTCCGGTAGTTGGGGATAAGGAATGGTAGGACAGACTGTGATAGAATGCTTGGTATGGGCACGGAAAGAGAAAATAGGAAGATAGTGAAGTTTATCTTTTTCTTCTTATTATTAGTATATTATATTATTTTATTATTAATTTATTATTTAAATCTATTTCACACATGTCATTTAAATACTTATTGATACCTTTTTCCTTGAAATATAGTAATCCATATATTTTACAATTTTTTATACTAAACTTTTAAATAACACGAAATCTGTGGTTATTAGAAAATGGACTTTGCTGATAAAGAGCTTGTATACAAAAACATATCTGTATTTTTATTTTTTAATGATCAAACTATCCGTCTTTTACCAAATAGGAAATGTAAAATTCACACATTATACTAAATAGAAAATTAGCTTTAAGTGGGTCTATTTGTGTGACCTTTTAGCTAGTTTTTCGATCTGAACCAACTGATACAATTTTTTTGTTAGACTTTTGGTTTGAACTAATTTGCCACAACCTTAATCTATGTTGACATGACTTTACTTTTAACTTGAACAGATTTAGCTAAAACTTATTTTCAGGACGATTGGGCTTAACTTCGACCTGGTACAACTCAGCTTAATCTTCAACTCAACTTGACTTATTTTTATTTAAAATTAGTAAAAATAAAAGTTTCTATAGGTTTGTTTCAAGTAATATTCAAATTTTATAATTCCAAACTTTTAAGTACAATTATGTTGAAAATAAAAATAACTTTGAGCTATATTAAAATAAAAGATGAAACACACATAATAGAGTTGTTTTTGGATGGACTAGAGAAAAAACTCTAATGAACAACTTATTTCTAAGAAATACACACAATGTATTGTGTTAATGCTATTGAATTTTAGAGATTTAAGTCAATGGGACTATGCAGGTTAGCACATCATTGACCCACACAAAATACACATGAAGTGAGATGGACCTAAGCGGACCAGCGAACTAAAAATACTCACCTTGTCCCACACTTTTTCTTGCAAACCTACGGGTTGGCAAGTCTGACTCGCTCTTCATTGTCATCTCTACCCAAATTTTTTAAAAATCTTCAAGATGACCTTTTGACTTTGACCGGTAAGTGGATAAAAAAAATTAATTACCCTCTTTCTTTTTTCTCCTCAGTTCTCTCTTTTTATTTTATATTTTAATTTTTTAATTGATGTATGACTTGTTCTTAATTTGTTTTTAACTTTTTTAATTTTTTTAATTTGTTTTTAAATAATAAATAATTAAACAACTAAAATATAAATACAAATTATAAATTAATTAAAAAATAAAAATATGTAAAATTAAACTGATTTTTAAATTCGGTTAAGGAAATTATAGAATTTTTTAAATGTTTTCATATAATATATTAAGAAAAATAAATAAAATTAAACAAAACTAAAAAAGAAATAAGAAACAAAAATAAAAATAAATAAACACATATATTTATATTTATATCTGTTAACTATGTTAACTAGATTCGAAATTCAGTAACTATTTAAATTAGATTTCAAAATCTAATAATTTTCTTGACTGAATTTCGAAATTCATTTTGTATTTAATTTTATATATTTTTAATTTTTTTAATTAATTTATAATTTTTATTTATAATTTAGTTGTGTAATTATTTATAATTAAAAAATATTAAAAATTAAAAAGGAAAGAAGTGAGGAGAAGAAAGAGAGAGGATAATTAATTTTTGGGTTAAATATGTTTTTGGTCCCTCAAATTTCAGTTAATTTTAGAATTAGTCATTCTTCGAAACTTTTGACTAATTTAGTCATTCATCCTTAGAAATGTATGGATTTAGTCATTTTAACCAAATTTTGTTAAGTTTATCTGACGTTTCAAGTACATTTCATGATAATATTTGAATTGTTTACACCGTTTGACACATTTTCATTTCAATATTAACTCAAATATTATCATAAAATGCATTTAAAATATCAAATAAACTTAACAAAATTTAGTAAAAATGACTAAATCCACGCATTTCTAAAAATAAAAAATTAAATTGATATAAAATTTTAAAGAAATACTAATTCCAAAATTCACTGAAACTTGAGGGACCAAAAACATATTTAACCCTTAATTTTTTTACCTACCCATAAATCAAAGTCCAAAGGTCTGAAAATATTTAAAAAATTTGAAAGTGCTGAATAGATGCTTAGAGGTGAAGGAAGAAGCTGCTTATTTGCTTGGGTACATAAAGCATTGGGAGCGGGCCCAATTAAGTGGTGTGATTTGATTTCAATTCCTTTCTCTTTCTTTTCTCTCCATCATCAGTGGGGCCCAAATTTACAAAAATAAGGATGCACTAAATTCACGTGTGAATGTGTCGGGGTGGGCCCCTCCCTTTTCGCAATTTTTTAATGTTTCTTTAAAATATAAAAAATAAAAATATTATTTACACTTTTTTAGATACATGTATGATCCTCTGCGTCATTTATTATCTTCCAAAAATAATAAGGGTCGGATACATGGTTATCCGTATCATTTTGTATTCAATTATTTTTGTTTTCTTTCAAAGTTGTTTCTTTGAATGTTTGTATGATCATTCATGGTGTTTGATATTCATAAAATAAACGTGTGACTAACGTTGATATTGTTGTTCTACTTAAATATTTTTCATTTTCTTTAAATAAATCAAAAACACACTTTTTTTTATTCTTTCTTTGGACGTATGTATGATAGTATGCATGCATCGTCTCACATCTTAAAATAAATGTATGAATACTTATGTCACTACACACAACATCTAGTAGTCGAACCTTTCTTTTTCAACAATTCAAAATTTTAAAAAATGTAAATTTCTTTTTTATATTTTCTATCCCTATATACAAGTTTGATTATTTATTCAATTTTAGTTCTAGGTTCAAAAAATATTTTCCAACACTTTAAGAACTATAAACAAGTCATGCGTAAAAGTCACAACAAGCATTAACACAATACTCAAATATTAACTTGAATTGTGAATTATATTCTAAGTTGATCATTAACATTAACTACCAATGTTTTGACTATCAAATAAATTAGTATTTAAATTGGATACTAATTAATTCGAAACCAATTTGAAGACTAATTCCTTTGAACCCAAAATCTTGATAATGTTAGTGACTAATTTAGAGTTTTAATTCACAAAGAAATTATAATTTTTATTCATAATAAAGAAAATTTTAAAGACTAATAAATTTTAGTTTATAAATTAGTATATAAATCATTCATCATAGGAATCAATTATTTTTTGTCTCTAAAAATTAATCACTATTTAAAACAAAATTTGTAGTGCAAATTCTAATTTCATGATGACAAAGTTTAAGGAATAAAAATATATTTAATTATTGCTTTGGTCGGAAATGTTATAAATTTATAATATTTTGTTTCCCTTTTGTTTGAGCTAGCAACTTTAGATTTTCAGCCTAATTTGATGTAAGAGGTTTCATTTTGTTTGTGACAAGTAACATAGTTGTATATATATGCAGCAATATGTGTCGTCTGCATTATATAGAATATAGACAGCTACGCATTTAATACTTAGGTAAGTTTATTATTAAATAGAATTTTCAAAATTTTGTTGTAGGATCATGGTATTAGTTGCTACATTGTTGGGTGGGGACCTTATCATCAATGAAACAATTAATAGGTGCAGTAATAATAGACTTCACCTTGTAATTTGCAATGAAACACATTATTTTGTATGGAAGGTGAAAAACAAATATAATAATTAATCCTAAATATGAAATGCATTAATGAAAATCTGAAAAGCATCTGGCTCCCTCAGATAACTCCTAACCTCCAACTACAGATTAACCTAACAATTCTTATTATTACCTAATTACAAAAAAAAACTAAAATTATACATGAAATTTTACTGACAGATATATTTTTATCGGTAAATTTTAATAATAAAAAGTGGAAGAGTTTTAACTTCATTTACTTGATTGGTTAATCTCACATTCGGTAACAAAATTTCTCACACACAAGAAACGAATACTTATATGATATAAAGATAGATAAAAATGTATTCTAATTAAAATTCTTAGAAGTCAAAATTTATCATTAATGTCATCTCACTTATACTCTCTCATTGTGAAAAGCATGAAAATTAGTTCCAAAAAGTTATGGAGAAGTTAAAGAAAATTTAGAGGATATTAGAGAAAATGTTAGATTTATAAATGAATAATTGAATAATTCAAATTTTAATTGATATATTCAGCATAAAGTATAATGGTAAGTTTCTTATATAAATAAACATTTTTACTGAACTAAAAAAAAAAAGAAGCTTTTGAAACATTTTAATTTTAAAAAATATTTTATATGCAATAAATTCTAGCTGTAAATTATTTTATACTAATAAACGATTTAAAAAAAATATATGCCGATTTTAAGAATATATCAAATCGATTTATAAACATTTCAAACTATTTGATCTAATAAACTATGGATTTAAGTTTTTAAATTTTATTCAATTATTTAAATCCAAATCTAGAAAAGTTCAAATTTATATACTTTTATATTTTCAATCTATAATAAATATGGTTGTTGTAATATTTAAGTGGTTGGTTGGTTTTGTAAATAATGTAATGTAGTAATATATATATATATCCATCTAACGTTCGCAGAAGACAAGAAACTCTTTAATGATCTCAATTCAGAAAATGCAGGAAGAGAAACAATGTAGCAGAAGGATAAGGAGATGGTTAAAAAAACATTACCTGGTTTTATGGTAGCGGTTGCACCATCAAGACTAGTGTCGGTTACCGTTACAGGTTCTCTTTTATTTGTTATTACAGATGTCAAAATGGATTTCAATTTGTGAGCCAATCTGGTTTATCCAGGTTAGATTGAAAAAAATTCAATTTTCTTAGTGGATTACTCAACCTGGCTCACTTAACTCACGGATTAAACGGGTTCGAGCCGGATTAAAAGTGAGTTGGTTCACTTAACTCACTAACATTTTTTAACAATTTCTTTTTCAATTTTCTTTTAATTTTTTAATAATTATTTACTACTCCTATTATATTTGTTCACAATTTCATATTTTTAAATACTAGAATGTTGCTTAATTATAGTTGAATTGTTTGAATGTTTAATTAAGTTGATTGTCAAGTTATATGTTGATACTTTAATCTTTAACTATAATTTTTATAGTAAATTACTTAAGTAACCGTCTTATAAACAATTTTTTCTAAATTAGCATGAAAAAAATGTATAGTTTTTTATTTATATTTTGTTGAATAGCATGACAGAAAATTTGTAATATTAGTCATGCTTTCTTAGACCATATGGATACTTTCTTAGAAATAATTCTTCATATATTGGTGGTGAGCATGATCAAAACATTGATTTTTGATTTTGCTATGATTGTCATCTCATGGATTACTTAAAAATTTATTTAAATATTTGAATACTAAAAAATAAAAAACAAATAATTTTCTTAGGTGGGTTGGTGAGCCAACTCACTTAACCTACCAACCCGTGATGGGTTGAGCCGGGTTACAAAACTTTTAACTAACCATAAAGTGAACCGGGTTGGGTTCACTCATTTTCAACCCGCTCGTGGTGAGTCAACCCGTGTTTGACATGTCTATTTGTTACTTGGTTTTAGGTGGAATGGAGACAATTGGTTGTCTAAACTTATGTAAAAAAAAAAAAAACTCATTGTTCCACTCTCTATAACATCCCAACAAATGATTAATGTAAAAAAATAAAGTCGTTACCACTGTATATGTGGAAAAAACCCTATTTTAGAAAAAAAATGATAGTCATATATACTTAACATATTTTTTTCAATTTTAGAATATATATATCGAATATAAAACAATAAACATTTTTGTTAGCAATTGTGCATGTATAGAATTTAAATCACGGAAAAAATAAAAATCACTTACGTGCAAGAATTTCTTCAATGCGTTTCTTCTTTGCCAAATAAGATAAAAGTTGTTTAAATTTATCTTAAAAATAAATTTTTAAGTTGTTAATTGAACTCTCTTCAATATAAAGTAAAGATAAAATATAAATAAAAAAGGGTTTAATTAAGTTATTGAAACACAAAAAATAGTCCTATTTTCAGAAATGAAAAGAAAAAATGAAGCACATATCAAATTAAAGGCCTTCAAACTTAATAGTGCACTAAGAGTAAAGTGTAAAAAGTTCTAATTACTAATTTTTGAATATTTTAACCTTTCTTGTTTGTGGTGCATATATTACATATTTTTATTATAACTTAATTGGTATTTTTTTAATTACTAATTATGACATTGATTTAGACATATAATTCATTTTCATAATAATGGTTTTTTTTTTCTTTTTGAGAAAGAGGGTTTGCTGAAAATTTTATTTTTCATCTATCAGGCAATAATGTTTTGATCTCAAAATTTTTATGATAAATATCAATCACTATATCTGAAATCAAAGTTTAAAAATAATGAAAATTTATTTTGAAATGATTTTTTTACTTTCCCTGATCGAGGGAGGCAAAGGAAATGAGAAGTATGTTAACATCACATCGTTTAGATCAATTAATGTATTTAAGATATTTTCTTCTTTTGAATTTGGAGCGATATATATTATGATTTTATTTCTGGAAAAACTAAAAGAAAATGTATTTAAATTAAATTTGGTCTTAAATAATGTAAAACTATAAATCATTTTCAAAAGTCAATTATGACAAATAAAAACAATTAAAAGAATATGTTTTCTTCTCTAGAAAAGAACAACCATGAAGAATAATTTATAACTAATTCTTAGGGGTGGCAATTAGGGCCTAGCCCGTCAGGCCGGCTTGCAGAAAAAAAGTAGGGCGGACCAGGATAGTGAGCCCACGGGCTCAGCCCGCATAGGACCACGACCCACACGGACTGACCTGCAAGTCCGCACAAAATTAAAAAAAAAAAGGAAAAAACTTACCCTTGTGTATATTAATTACTTCTTTTATGGACTCTTGTATTAACGTTTCAAATTCTTATATAACTGGAAAAGACAAATATTATGTAATTTTTAATGTGCTAAAATTTGAAGAATACATTGTGTATGAAAATGTTAAATTATCAATTTATCATCTAATTCCCTAAAGTCTTTACTTAATTTTGTGAACTTCTTAAAGTTTCCCAATTTTTAAACATTGAAAGTTTTATCATAAAAATTAAAAAAAAAATGTAGGCCGGCCCGTGGGTCCGCGAGCCAAAAAGTATACAAGGTGGGCCAGTGTTTTCAGCCCGCATAAAATGTGCGGAGCGGGACGGGCCAGCCCGCATTGTGCGGACCTTATGCGGACCAGGCCTAAACAGACCGAGCCGACCCGCATCGCCACCCCTACTAATTCTATCAAATAAGCGACACTTTAACAATAAAAATGTTTATAACAGCACCCACTTTGTTGAAACTTATCGAATAAAAAGCAACATATAGAGTCTTTTCAAAGTGTAGTAAGAGTGTGTGTGTGATGCAAGAATCCTTTGGAGAGATCTTTATTCAAGAAAATTCTTGATCCGTTTTGCATCTTTCACAGAATGGTTTGTTCTCAAGAAAACCCTTGAACCATTTTGCAGAGAGTTTGGGATATCGTTTCAAACCATTCTTTTGATCCACAACGTGTAGTCCAAAGTGTACCAGATAACCATCACTCCATTCAAAATTGTCCATTAATGACCATGCAAAATATCCTCTTACGTTCACGTTACCCCTGGAAAAGTAAAACAAATGAATTTAAATTACACTCATAAAAATCATATGAAAAATTATTCATTACCTAATTGCTGTGAGTAGATAATAAAGATGTCTATAATAATAGTCAATTCTATAAGTATCTTGAACAGCTTCTTCAATGGTCTGTGATTCCTCATTGGGATTATCACCCCTACCTACAAATTGAAAGCAATATACATTATAATGTTAAAAGTTAAATGAACAATTACAAACTTTGATATAATAAAAATAATTTTTGAAATATTTACCATTTTCAGTATGTAAATCACAAGATTGTTGTACTTTCTTTTGATATAGAACAACAATTCTCTAATTCCTTTGGGATATACATACAGCCAATCAGAAGCTGTCTGCAAGTATAATTATGAAAGTTATATATAAAACCTAAACAAATAATAATAACATGAAGGGAAAAATATGTTTTTTGTCTCTCAAGTTTCAGTCAAATTTGGAATTAGTCTTTTTTTAAAATTTTTGACTAATTTAGTCTTTCATATTTAAAAATACATAAATTTAGTCTTTTTAACCAAATTTTGTTAAGTTTATTTGACATTTCAAGCATATTTTATGATAGTATTTGAATCGTTTACATCGTTTAACACATTTTCGTTTTAATGTTAATTCAAATATTATCATAAAATATATTTAAAATGTCAAATAAACTTAACAGAATTTGATAAGAATAACTAAATTCACGTATTTATAAAGATAAATAACTAAATTAATATAAAATTTAAAAAAAAAAATAATTTCAAAATTCACTAAAATTTGAATGACAAAAATATATTTAACCTTAATATAAACTTAAAATTTGACATTATTATCTCTTACTAACCGGTGGCCCTATCGGAATACCGTTTCGTTCACCTAGCCAATGAAAGCAAAAACAAATTATGATATTAACAAATTTAACATATATATGATTTAAATAAATGATAAAGGTTTCCTCACTTAAATAATCGACATTGCAGTCTGTAACATAACTAGGTACGACATTGGATGAAGGTTGATCAGCAGCATAGAAAGTGGTGTAATAGTTTAATCCAAGAAAATCAAATGAACCAATAAGAAGTTTTGATTCTTCTGCAGTGAACTCTGGCAATCGTTCACCAACTAAGGAACGCATGCTCTCTGGATACTTTCCTGTTGTCAATGGTTCCATGTACCTATAATTATTATTACAAATCAAAATATCAAAAAATTATATAATTTACTTACAAATTATTATATATAAATTTAAATATGTAGGTAAAATAGATATTATTTTTTTTTTTTTATTCAGCAAAAAAAAATATTGAATAGGGACAATTGGGTTGTCCCAACCCATACATAATGTAATATATACAAAAAAAAGAAGACAAATGACAAAAATATACTATTCCTTCTCTAAATGATACCGTAAAAAAAACATTAACATAACAACAATCTCATTAAAGACTAAGCTTTACATTATAGTTCGTTCTCTATAACAATGTTAAAAACATCTATTCAAAGAATCCTCCATGCATATGTATACTTGAATCAAACATAGTCTCAATTTTTTTCATTGTAGATTTTGTGGTCTTCAATGGATTATCCACATTATCCTACAACCATGCAAAAAACCTACAACAATGCAAAAAACCACAGCCAAGAATCCCACAACAAAAAACCACAACCAAGAATCCCACAACAAAAAACCACAACATCATGCAAAAACTAATGGGTTTTAAGAGAGAGATGCAAGAAAGATGTGTAACGTTTCATTCACACTAAAAGAATAAATGCAGTACATATCTTTTATACAGCAGAACATGACTTATTGAAACAGTTAACAGAAAAGGAAACAACCAGACTTTTAATACAGCTGTCATAACAAATGGACAGCTGTTTATTTTGGCTTACAACACTAACATACCCCCCTAAGCCAAACACCATCTAGCTAACACTTCTGACACCAATAAATTGTCTTAGTTGACTGAAACGTTCACGCTTCAAAGGCTTTGTGAATATGTCAGCCAACTGCTTTTCAGAACTGCAATATTCCACCTCCAGGCTTCCCTTGTTGACCTGCTCTCTTATATAGTGAAACTTGGTTTCAATATGTTTGCTTCTCCCATGAGAAGCAGGGTGATGAGCTAGATTGATGGCTGATTTATTATCAACCAGCAACTTCACCTTCTCATTTAGCTCAACCTCCAACTCCCTCATTAATGAACACAACCAAACAGCTTGACATGAGGCTTCACATGCAGCTACATACTCTGCTTCACAGGAGGATAAAGCAACCACTGATTCCTTCCTTGAGCTCCATGATATTGGTGTTGTTCCTAAGAAAAATATGTATCCCGCTGTACTTCTTCTGTCAAATTTATCACCACACCAATCAGCATCTGAATATGCTGTTAACTTTAGATCTTCACCTTGCTTCTTCTTTGCCAGCAGAATACCAGAGTTGACTGTTCCTCGTGCATACCTCAGAACACGCTTGGCTGCATTCATGTGCGAGACTCTAGGATTCTGCATAAACCTACTAATCAGGCCAACACTATAACTCATATCTGGTCGTGTGTTACACAGATACCTCAAACTTCCTATTATACTTCTGTAAGTTGTTGGATCCACAGCTTCCTCTTCCGGCTCTTTTTCTAGTCTCAACCCAACCTCTGCTGGAGTACTTGCAGAGTTGCTGTTGTCCATTCCAAATTTCCGCAGCATATCCAACACATACCTTGACTGGTGCATCAAGACTCCATCTTCTGTTTTTGTGAATTCAATTCCAAGGAAGTAGTTCAACTTCCCCAAATCGCTCATTTCAAACTCAGTTAACATCTGTAGCTTAAACTTAGATATAAGTTTTTCACTGCTCCCTGTGACCAAAAGATCATCCACATACAGGCACACTATCAATTTTTCTGGTTTTCCCTCAATCTCACAGCACTGCACGTATACACCGTGTTCAGAAGCACACTTTTCAAATCCAACCTCACTCATAAAAGCATCAATTCTTTGGTTCCAAGCCCTTGGAGCCTGTTTGAGTCCGTAGAGAGCCTTTTTCAGCCTGTACACAAGATCAGGATGCTTGCTGTTAACAAATCCTTGTGGCTGAACTACATAAACTTCTTCTTCCAACTTTCCATTCAAGAATGCCGCCTTAACATCTAGTTGATACAATGACCAATTGTGTTGTATGGCAATTGAAACCACCAATCTTATTGTTTCTGTCCTTGCTACTGGAGCATAGACCTCACCATAATCAATTCCTTCCTTTTGCAAGAAGCCTTTAGCTACTAGCCTCGCCTTGTACCTCACTATATCTCCCTGTGGATTTATTTTGGCTTTATACACCCACTTCAATGCTATCGGTTTCTTGTTATCAGGTAGCTTCACCAACTCCCAAGTCTCATTTCTATTAATGGACTCAATCTCTTCTTGCATTGCTCTCAACCATTTTTCATCAACTATTGCTTGTGCAAATTCAATAGGCTCGGACTCAGCTATTAGAGCATAGTGAACAAAGTTACCTTCAGTAGTAACTGTAGTATCATAGGATAGCTCATAGTCACTCAAATGAGGAGGCTGTTGTGAAGTTCTGGAAGACTTGCGCACCCCTGCACTTGGGTCGGCAATATTTACGTCTGCTTCTGTAACATTCTCTTCCAGCACAATTCTTGGTTCTTCTGGCTCCTCTTTCTCCCAATTCCAGTCAGTTATCTCATCCACTACAACATCTCTACTCACCACTACTTGACCTGTTTTAGGTTCAAATAGTTTATATCCACCAGTTGTGTGATATCCTACTAGAATCAATGGCACTCCTTTGTCATCAAGTTTCCTTCTCTGTTGGTCTGGAACATGTTTATAGCAAACTGAACCAAACACTTTCAAATGGCTGACACTGGGTTTCTCATTTGACCACGCTTCCTCAGGTGTGATGGCCTTTAACCTCTTTGTAGGTGTTCTGTTCAGAATATATGTGGCTGTTACAGCTGCCTCTCCCCACAAATACTTTGGCAAACTCTTACTCTTCAGCATACATCTCACCATATTTAGCACTGTGCGATTTTTCCTCTCTGCTGTGCCATTATGCTCTGGTGTGTAAGGTGGTGTGATCTCCTGCACTATGCCTGTATCCTCACAGTATCTTCTAAACTCACTGGAGGTGTATTCTCCACCACCATCAGACCTTAGCTTCTTTATTTTCTGGCCACACTGCCTTTCCACCATGTTCTTGAATTTTTTGAACACATCCAGTACCTCACCCTTGCGTTTAAGTAAGTAAATCCATGCCTTCCTAGTCCAATCATCAATAAACAAAACAAAATATCTACTACCTCCCGGTGTATCAACTTGCATGGGCCCACATACATCTGAGTGGATGACATCTAGCTTCGCTGCAGACTTTTGAGGTAGCACTTCTTGGAAGCTGTTTCTGGTTTGTTTGCACTCCACACACTCTTTACAAACAGTTTCAGGTACTCTAATATGTGGCAAGTCTTTAACCATTGTACACTGACTTAGCCTGGATAAATCTCTGAAGTTTAAATGCCCAAACCGTAGGTGCCATAGCCATTCTGAACCATTCCTTGTCATAGAAAAACACTGATGCTTGACTGCTTCCATTACAACACGAAAAGTCCTGTTTTTAGCCAGACTTGCACTCACAACCAGTTGTTTATTCTGGTCAAAAATGCTAAGGCAATTATTCTTCATTGTTACCACAAACCCCTTTTGCAAGAGTTGTCCGAGACTTATCAGATTAGTTTTCAGCCCTGGAACATATAGTACTTCCTCAATCACCACTTCTCTCCCATCATTTCCTCGCAACACCACTCTGCCTGACCCTTCTGCCACAAGACTCCTATTATCAGCAAATTTGATTCTTCCATTAGCTGCCTCATTCATCTTGACAAACCACTCCTTCCTGCCTGTCATATGGGTTGAACACCCAGAGTCTAGGTACCAGGCAGTGTCAGCAGCATCTTCACAACTTATTCGAGCCATTAGCATCACTGCCTCCGAATCTGAAGTGTCATCTTGAGCTAGGTGAGCACGATTCTTTGGCTTGTTCTTCGCACCATCTCCACTCCAACACTCTTTTGCAAAATGGCCGAATTTTTGACAGTTATAACACCTCACCTTACGCTTATCAAACTTCCATTCCTTCTCTTGGTCAGACTCATCATCATTCTTGTGATCTTTACGGTTTTCTTGATCATTGGCCTCTTTCCCTTTCTTTTCTCGAGCCCATTTTTGACCATGTTTCTTCTTACCACCTTTCTTGAATCCTTTCTTGAAGCCTTTTCCCTTGTCATGAGATTGTGACCGAGCTTGCAGAGCTTGCTCTTGAATCTGTCTACGCTCAACCAACCTATGCTCATGCGACTCCAAAGAGTGTTGTAACTCTTCTAACTCCATAGACCCTGTATCACGTGTTTCTTCAATAGTCACCACAATGTGATCAAACTTTGGTGGCAATGATCTCAGTATCTTGTCAACTACGTACTGATCAGTGATGGGATCACGGCAAGCACGCATTGCACTCACATGTTCTTGAATTTTATCAAAGTACTCTGTCACAGTTTCACTCTCCTCCATGGTCAGACACTCGAATTGTCGTCTCAGAGTTTGCATCTTTACTTTCTTGCTCCTATCACCATCTCCGTAGGTTTTGATCAAGATTTCCCAGATCTCTTTGGCTGTTTCAGCCTTTGAGATTCTGTGAAATACTTTCGGGCCAACACATTGATAAAGGAGGAATCGTGCTTTGCTATCCATTTTCTGCTGCACCTTGAAGTTTCTCTTCTCTTCATCTGTAGCCTTGGATCCCAACTCTGGCAATCCCTCAAGCACTACATCTGCAACGTCTTGAAAGCCAAAAATGGCTTGCATCTTAATGCGCCAGTCGTCGAACGACCTTCCATCAAAGACGGGCAGTGAACCTTGCATCATGCTTCCTAACCCAGCCATCGTACTCGCCTACGCTGCACACTTCTTCGATCAAAATTTGAGACCCCTGCTCTGTTCTTGTTTTGCGCACAAGAACCACACACGTTAGGAATTCTCAAATCTTTTTCGCTAACTTTCACACACCCCTAGTTATCGTAACTAGCTCTGGATACCATAATGGGTTTTAAGAGAGAGATGCAAGAAAGATGTGTAACGTTTCATTCACACTAAAAGAATAAATGCAGTACATATCTTTTATACAGCAGAACATGACTTATTGAAACAGTTAACAGAAAAGGAAACAACCAGACTTTTAATACAGCTGTCATAACAAATGGACAGCTGTTTATTTTGGCTTACAACACTAACAAAAACAAAACACATAAACACACATAATGGTGACAACTCACTCATTACACTTTTCAAAACATGCATAAGAGATCAATGGAGTTTTAGATGTTAAGATTAGAGTCGTATTGATTTTAGACACGTGGTTGAGCATAAGCACCAGTCCGAATATGAAAAAGACGCTCTTGGGTATTTATTGTGATCCAGGCCCATGTTTTAACTTGTGTCAAAGAAAATATTTCCTCAACATCTACTTTTACATTCCTAAAAATGATATTATTCATTTGGTCCCAAATACTCCAAATTGTTGTCACCCACATACATCTCCAAACAATATTGCAACTTTTACTTAATCCTAGGTGTTCCAATTGGAGAAAATGAATCTCACCAAAATTATGATTTACCGAGTAAAATCTTGATCAAGAATCACACATTTTCCATAAACTATGATATAATCACACACAGAATTATGTTTTAACTTATGTTTTATACAATTTTTTCTTGAAATGATATCCTACTCGATAATACGCATTCTCATGTAGATTTAAGCACTTACCAGCCAAGCATGAAGTCCAGTGCTCGTTGTTGAGCGTCGTTATCTAATTTGGTATCTGAATATGGCTCAAACCAAAACGAATTAATTGCTGGTCCTATCACTCCTTTTTGAGATCTCTGTGTACAGTGTTTTGAAGGTTAATTAAGCAAAATTGTTGTAGAAATACTTGAATTAATTCTTGGTTAACTTGAAAATCTAATAAATTAGGGTTAAAGAGTGAAGAAAAAAAAGACCTGGAACATTTTCTTGTACACTTGGACTGCTTCTGCATGAGCTAGTAATTGGTGATGTGTGACTATATAAGGTTCTCTTCCCGAATCACCACCGAGACAAGTTGGATTTATCAATTCAGAGCATCGACCTGGTGCAAAAACTCCGATTGCATAACCATATTTACTGAAAGTCCATGGTTCGTTTAATGTAATCCAATGTTTCACCCTATCTCCAAATTCTTCAAAACAAAGTCTCGAAAATCATCTCTGAAAATCAATCATAGTTAAAGATATCGCATAAATGCAACAAAGATATATCACAAATATGAATGAAGTATATGCTGGTTGATACACGAAAGAAATCAATATCATCCAAAGTAATTTGAAATTTTGGATGTTTAATGCATTTTTTCATGTATGATATCATAATGCTTTTAACTTTTGTAATATATAAGAATGTAAAGTTTATGCAACGCAGGCTTAGTATGAGAGAGAATACAATAAAGTGCTAATATTTTTTATTTTCTTTTATTTATGTTGTATATATAGATTGAGATAACTCAATTATCTTGTTAATTTAATTTGTTTTTGGAGATAAAAAAAAATAGAATAAAATCAGGGTGTTTTTGTGTAAAAAAAAATCCAACATAATTTATGTATTTTCTTAAAAGATCATGTTATCTCAAACAAATTATATAAACAGATAAAATATATTAGTTTACTAAAAGTATTCATCTCGTATACTTTGATTATGATAGTAATAATTTGAATAGAAAATAAATTTGGTATAACTTACTTAATCTGAAGAGATAAGAAACCTCCATACTCGTCTTCTAAAGCTTGGGGAACATCCCAGTGAAAGAGTGTGACATATGGTTCTATATCTGCAACATCCATATTTAAAACATTATTTCATTTACTTAAAAGAATATAATATAAATTTTAAATTTTAACACTAAAAAAAAAAATCAAGGAGAAAAACATGGATATTGACCATTGGCTCTTAATTCATTGATGAGGTTGTTGTAATAATCGATTCCTTCTTGGTTTACACCTCCAGAGAGCTTTCCATCTATATATATGAATCATTTTAAAAAAGGATTTAAATCATTAACATCAAATATTCACCTACAATAATTATAAAAACAACAATTTGATCTCACTTGGTAGGATTCTAGACCATGAGATGGAAAATCTGTATGCATCCAGATTCATATCCTTCATTATCTTAATATCTTCCTGTTATTATAAACATAAAAACAACATCCAAAAAAATTAATAAATAATTTTAACGAAGAGAGATAATTGGTTTCTTTATTAAAAATTTGGACTTTACCTTGTAGCGGTGATATTCGTCGACTGCTACATCTCCATTACTTCCATCCTTTATCTTCTCTGAAATATTACACGTTTATAATCAAACTATTGTCTACCATTTTTCTTAAGTTTCAAATATATAATATAATTTTTCTTTTAAATATTAGAAAACATTATATTTATAATCGCTTTATTTCAAATTTTGTTATTTCTTTTAGTTTTCCTTTTATCCAAAATTTTCTAAATAGGCTTATACTAGGCATAACTGAAGAATGAATATCCAATATTCAATCCTACTTGTTTTAATTTTTCTTTAGATATTAACAATCACATTCTCCTTGATATATCATGTTAGAGATAGAAACATAGAAAGAAAAAAATTACAAAACAAACCTGGATGCATATGGGTGAAGTTATCCCATATACTTGGTCCTCTTCCACCTTCTTTTGCCGCACCTTCATACTGTAACATGAACATAACAAAATCATGTGAGTTTATTAGATTCAAATCCGAAAGGTTAACTTCTCCAAGAATAAGAAAAGTGACGTGATATTTAATTTATATATTTAGAAACATAAAATAAACACGTACTTTGTGTGATAAATAGAGTGTTTTTGTTAGCAGAAAATAAATTATAAAAAAAAAACAGACTTGAAGTGTTTTAATTTTAATTTTAATCAATATGCATTCTACAACTTTATATTTAAGAAGAAGAAGGTATATAAGAACATAAACAAAAGCATGGGTATGTTTTATTTAATGTATACCTGGTAAGCCGCGGATGCTGTCCCGAAAACGAAGCCTCGGGGAAAACTGTTTCGATTGAGATAAAAATATTCCACATCCGATGAAGGATATTCCTCGGAATCAATTGCTGGTAATGTGGTAACTGCCACAGTAGCCAAGAGATTAAACTCGTTACATGCAATATTCACCGATTATTCTTATATAGTAATTTATTTTCTTATTTTTAATCAATGTAGAACTTAGACTCACATTTTTAACAAAAACATTTTCAATCATAGCACTTGTTAGGTTTTATAGAGGGAGTTTCACTGAGGAGATATAACATTAATGAAACTTGAGTCCAACCATATAAGATAATGACATCACTCTCAATTTAAAATCTTAAGTCAATAGATTTATGGGTCTTTTTCTTGTATAGTACCTTACTTTTTCATTTCTAACCAATTTAAAATTTAGACTCACATTTGAATTCTTAACAAGTAATGGATGGTTTAAAGAAGTGATCCAGGATAAAATACCAGGTTGGTCGAGAGAGAGTTGTGCATCAGCAGCAACAGCAGGTGAGACCGTAGTCGCGGCGGCGGCGGCGACGCCGATGAGCACGGTGCCGAGGGCCAATCTGTATTAGAGTTTATTTTCTGATAAACAATATTTTGTTTTCTTTGTACAGCTGTTTCTATTATAACAGCACACCTATTCTTTGTACAGCTGTTTCTGTTATAACAACACACCTCTTCTTCTCTCTCTTTTATCTTGTATATAACACAATAATAAAAGTTGAGTTCTAATAATCTGCGAGAGACATGGCTAAGGGTGGTGGCATCACCGTCTTGGTCATTCTCCTTCTGTGCCGTGCACACAATTTGCTTTGGTTTGGTGCTGAGCAGTCCCCACTGTGGGCAAACTCTAAGAGGAGTGGTTAGGGCATTGAGGTGCAAGAAAGGTTGGGTGTAAGCCATTCTCTTCAAAATACAAAATCTTAACTGTCTTTGGCCTCTGCATCAATTGCTATATATATAGAATCTGTTGCATGCAAAAACAAATCCTCTACTGCTATTCAGACTGTGCAGAGTGGACTCTGTTACGTTCATGTCCACACACTGTATTCAATATTTTCTTTCATCTACCAACTATTACCAGAATGGATAAATAGGTTTTCCCATTAGACGACTAAAATCCGTTAAAAAATGTACCCACGATAAAATAGTCATCTCTAAAATATTTGTCCATAAATTTTACCCAATAATCAAAAAATCTGTTAATAATTATTAATGATCGAATATTTTTATCATTATCTACGGAATATTCATCGGTAACTATAACAATTTGGTTTTCTTTTTCATCATTTCCATCTCCTGTGTCTTCTTTTTGCTCTTTTATCTCCTCTTCCTTCCTTCTCTTATGTTATAATCGTTGATGTCGTTATTGTCATCATTGTCACTACTACTATTGTAAGTATTATTGCTGCCATGCCACTTTGTCCTATTTTCTCTTTTTCTTTTTTTTTCATTTAATTTATAATAAATAATTTATTAAATTGGACAAAAAGTTAACACTTCTTTTAACATCAAATTTCTTAAAAGAATTATCGGATTTTAAAAATATATTTATCGACAGATTTGTTGATAAATATTTTAAAAATAATTAACAAATTTATTAATAAATTTAAAAGAGAAGTTAACAATAGACGAATTTACTAATTAATTTGAAAAAATTAATGTTATCGAAGTATTTGACCATGACCATAGCTAGAGTAAAAATCTTAATGTTCATTTTACCCATAAAGTATTCTCCACTAATAAAAGTTCTAATTTTAAATGAATTTTATTGACAAATTTTATTAAAAAATCCATTATCAACGAATATTTTGTTGTAATTAATGTCCTAATATTCATCAGTGAAATTCGTATAAATTTGAATTATTAATAAATTTTTTCTGTCAATGATTATTATTTTACTAATAAATTTGCTTCATCCATCATATGATATTTGTTTGTAATACATGCACAATTTCGTTATAAATCACTTTAATTTTTTTTATTTTGTATTCAGTCGTTGGGATATGGGCGAGGGTTTTATTTGGTCATAATAGAAGGACTTTTTTTAAGATGGTTTTAATTTTTTGAACTAGAAGTTTTCATATATAGTGAATTTGAAACTTTTAAGTGAATTCGTCGTGTACCGGACTTTAATTTTTTTTTATTTTCTTAAGTGGAGTTTCTTTTTTCCGAGTGAATAAGATTCATGTATGTGAAGTTATTTTTTTCATAATTAGAAACTTAGATTTTTTTAATAGAATTCACAAATAATTGCATTTTATAATAATGAATTTTTGTTTTTTTTTTATTTTTTATAAAAATAAAATATTATATATATATATATATATATATATATATATATATATATATTTTTAAGTAGTAATGTTTTTAAGATGATACATTTTGAATGATTGATGTAACTTTAGCTTAATTAAGTTTTATTCTTTGAAATATGAAATAAAAATAAAAATTAATTTAAACCATGATAAATATTCAAATTGCAGTAGAACTTTCATTTAATGCATATAAATTAAGATTTTAAAGATACAATAAGATCATTTATAAAAATTTGTATCGCAACAAATTTTCTAGTTTATTTCCAGGTTTTGGACGTAGTTCTTTTTGAAAAGTCCTCGTTTGTCTTACAAATACAGTCAACATATTATACTGTACATATCGCAAGAATCATTGAATGTATACCTAAAATTGTCGGCAGTAATATGAATTATGATTAATAATATACATATATATTGTAGAATTAATTATGAAACTATTACCTGAATGCTAAGAATTTAAGTTTAGTTTCATTTTATCGTTAAAATTGGAAACTCTTAAACATAGCATAACAGGTGGCGATGAAAGATTGGGAAATTGGGTTGGAGATGTTCTAAATTTGAAATATTTTGTTTCCCTTTTGTTTGTGGCAGCTACAAAATTTAGACTTTCCGCCTAATTTGATGTGAAAGCTTTGATTTTGTTTGTGATAATAACACAGTTTTGTACAGCAAGGTGTGACCTACTGTAACAGTTTTACATTTGTAGTCTTTTAAAGTGCAATATATGTACAGTATATAGAGAGCCATGAAAACGCATTTAGTAAGTTTTTTTTAGTTTTAATTGACTAGTGATGTGAACATAGCCTATACAGGAAATTTTGGAGAGACCTTTTTGCAAGTTCTTGGTATTGGGGTTGATACATTAAGTGTAGGGTGGGACCTCATCATGAAATAAATAGTTAATATCTACAATAACTTCGCTTCACCACCTTCATGGATTTAGGTTTGCTACATTGTAGGTAAATAAGTGATTAGGGCATGGAGTTGCAAGAAACCATTGGTGTGTGTTATTTTTTTCAAAATAAAAAAATATTCACTCTCTTTAAAAAAAATAAATAAAAAAATATATATATATATATATATATATATATATATATATATGGTATTATATGTGATCAAGATCATCTGAAACAATATAATATAACATCATGTCAACAAGAATATTTAAATTAAAGCGAACAAAAATCAAATATAATTAGTAGATGTCATAATACAAAAACATATTGGCAAAACCCAAATAGATTAACAAAGGTAACCACCTAAACATCCTAGACAAAAAACAAAGTAAAAGTACATAAACTTTTTTATAAATATCATTGTTCGTGAACAATTATTCAATGGAGCATTTGTTAGCATCTAACGCATATACTTGCAATGACAGATCTTGATCAAAAATTTAGAAAGGACCAAAATAATATACTCAAATTTCATATATTTAATTATTGTTACTAATATAACAAAAATATATATAATTTAGTATTGAAATCTCCTTGTATTTTTTCTTAAAAAAATGATAGTGTTGAAGTTGTATTTGATATGAAACCCATTTTAAATAAGTTTTTCTAATTTCATCTCTCCCCCTGAATATTCTTATATTTGAGAACGTTTTCTTATAATAAGTTTCAAATAATTAATATGAAAATTTTCGCCTATAATTCAGAAGAATTAATATGAAACTTCTAACTTATAATTTTTTGAATCTTAAGAAATGATTCTCTAATTCAACAATTGAATCTAACAAGATAGGTGAAGAAGTAAATTTGTATTGTTTTCATCTTCAAGGGTATCTTCCCTTTTATTACTTTAAAAAAATGAATCTATTATTTTATTCTTCATCAATATACCTATTTAAAAAAATAAAACTACAAAACAATTATCAAAATCGAACCAAAAATTGAGACGTAATTACTAAAAAAATTATGATAATCAAGTCACATCTAAGAAATGGTTATCAAAAAACATATACATAACTTTTCTTTTTATATTCATAAAAAAATAAATATGCAAATAAATCATAAGATGAAAAAAAAAATATCAAACTAATATTTTTCTATCAATAGAAAAAAGAGTTACCTTTTTTATCTTAAAAAAAAGAACATATGAGAACTAAGAGGAAAAGAAAGAATTTATGTCTAACTTTCTATTTTTGTTTTAAAACAAAAAACTAAAGTAGAGATGCAATAGTAATAAATGTATACAATACGTGAGAAACTTAGAATGAGGGAAAAAAAAATATCTCAATAAATTTTATTATTCTTTATTATATTTAATTTTTTATTTTATTATTTATTAAGATTAAATATCATATTTTATAAAAGTAATAAAAATCGAAACATTGGAATACTCCAAACCTTATACAAAATTTATATACATACATTGATACATTATTTTTAAAATACTTTATCTATATTATATTAATATTTTACCAAGAGATAATTTCTATATCTATTATTGTGTCTCCTCCGGTTTCCATCTTAATATTGACATAAAAAAAAATGTTTATAAGGATTTGACAGCAAACACTTCCATATCAAAACGAGGAATTCTAGTTTATATTGATCATTCATATCCCAAACACCATTATCTTTAGTATAATATATAATATTATGTGTATACTAAGCATTTTAGTTTAGAACATAGACATGGAAACGCATTTAATATACTTTTAACTTACAATACATTGTAGGATATTAAACGAAATAAGTGTGTGCAATGTGTCACCAAAATATTTGTAGCAAATTCATAGCTTTAGGATATCTACATTGTAGGGTGGGGGCTTTCTCATTAATACCTACAACAATAATACACTTCACCTTATCACTTTCCACATCCAAACCAAACTCACTTTTATGGCCAATAAATCAAACCATGAAAGGTCAAAAACAAATGCAATAATAATAATCCTATAATATTTTTGTAAAGAATAATTTTGATAGTAATTTGTAATGTTTTTAATTTGAAAATATCATAATTACATACAAGATTTATTAAGTGGAGATTCTTTTATTTTTGTAATATTAGATTTTGGAAATACAGACATACTTTCCAAAACCTACTTATTTACATTTGCATTTTTTATATATATTTATCTACTGATATTTTACATACATAGATTAGAACATTTTAATGCAACACTATTTAATTTCATTGTTCTCTTAAATACAAAGTTAAAGAAGTTTTTAAAAAATGACTTGAAGTAGTTTCTTAAAATATAAAAGATTTTATAATTTTAATACACCACACCATGTCCTGATTGACAAGTTAACGAGAAAATAAGTTATATGAGTAAAAACATAATTAAATTATAATATACAAGTAAGATTTGAACGTTATTTTATAAATTAATTTTACGAAATTAAATTATAAATAACAGGACTTTTATGCATACAGTTTTATTTATATGTAAGTATTTCTTTATTATTTTACATTTGGTCTACTTCTTGTTATTTAGGATTGTTCACTTGTCTGAATTTCGGAACAACGTTTTCCCTTTATAATTAGACACACAAAAAATGAAAATTAATGATAAAATTAAATTAGTATAATCCAAAATCTATCTGTCTATAAAATCAAATAAATTTAAGATTAAAAACTATAAAATAGTTGATTTTATTAATAAAATATGATTCAATGGTAAAAATTAATATTATTAAACGTTAATCTCATTCATATTTAATGAATCTATGGATGAATACTTAAAAAAAATTAAAATTGACTTGAGAGAACAACTACGAGACGAGATGAAAAAAGAACGAGAAATAGATCATACAAAAGCAGCAATAAAAAAAATGTGTGGGAATGAATAAAACGAGATACATGTGGCCAACTAATAAGTGAAAACAACAAATATAACCCTTTAATTGTCAACTTTTTTTCATTTCACATTTGTCTAAATTCTAAAGTAATATAATTTTATTTATATTTTTTTATCTCTCATTTAATTAACATAGAAAATATAATTACAGTAGTAATATGAATATTAAATAAATAATTTCTTTACACCGATGAATAATTATTATATGCATATTTCATTTCATATACAAAAAAGTAATGATAAAAGTATAAATTTTATATTTTATAAGGTTTTTCTATTGACAATGATAAAAAAACATTTTAGTATTTTAACATTAATGTATTGAAATAAAAATTGTATAAATTAACACTGTGTTTGGTGTTGTGAACAAAATAAAGTTATCCATGTTCGTACCGCAATGGGATAACACGTGTAATACAAAATGAGGATGTGAGATGACATCCAAATCAAAGTGTAGAAGGATTTTCAATAATTCTAAGTTAAATTATTTTTTGTCATTTTATTTCTCAACTAATAATATTAGTTTGGTCTTCAATTTTTTTTTAATTTGGTCCTTATTTTTTTAAGAATAATTCAATTTAGTTTTTATTTAACTTTGTTTAATAATAAAACTAAAAAAAATTGTTTAAAAATATTTTTACAAATATTTAATAAAAATTTTTATTTTAGTAAGAATATCATCGTAAGATTTATACAAAAACAAAATTGAGTGTCAATATAAGGAGGGATAATATTGTTTCATTTTTACAAAAATTGAGACTAAATTAAAATTAAAAATAAATATAAAGACTAGATTGAATAATTTTGACACATGACATAAGTATGGAGTGTCACGTATAAAAAATAAAAAAAAAAAACTAAAAATAAAATAAATAAACATAAAATAAAAAAATTCAAAAAAATCAGAAATTGACACGTAACATTGACTTTAACATCGTTTTATCAAAATTAACGATGAAGACCAAATTGAATATTTTTAAGAAAATGAGGAAAAAAAATATTTAACCATAATTCTATATGATGTGTTGTAAAGGGTTAGCTTTTAAAATCCTTAAAACATAATTAACATTAAAAAAATATTTTAATAACACCAGTTTTTGTGTTAATATCTTAAATAAAAAAAATAAAAAATAATTAAAATATATTTTAATTTCTAAATTTTAAATGCGAAACTAAAATTCTTCTCTATTTCAAATTTTAATATATTTTAATTTTAAAACTTTAAAAGTGAATCATTTTAACTTAACGTATTGAAATTTTTACGAGTTTGATAAATAAAGTTTTAGATTGAACTGTAATATTTTGTAATATTTTAAATACTATAAACAATTAAATATCAGTTTTAAATATATTTGATAAATTAACAAAATTTAAAATAGAAATAAAAAGACTATATATCTATTCATTTCAAAAATTTAATAACAAAACTATATCAAAATTTGAGAATTAAATTATATCAAAATTTAAAAGTTAAACTATATTAAAGTTTGAAGACAAACATAAATTTTACCTTTATGTTAAAATTAAAATTTAAGAATTAGAAGATATAAAAATATGAATTTTCTAATTTATTGTAACGTAATGAATTGATTCCTTTTCTGGAAATATAAAAATATGAATTTTCTAATTTATTGTAACGTACTGAATATATTCCTTTTCTGGAAATACCAACTGTACCACTGCAAACATGGATGTAGTGTAGATAAGGAAGCGCGTCTAGAAACACTACGAAGTGGTCATTTTCATACCCACCAAACAGTGCCAAATGAGATTAATAACCATATCTTTTTCGTAGAGACAAATTTGAAATTATAAAACTATGTTTCTCATATTTTATTTACCTTTTAAAAATAATAATTTTCTTATGAAATTGTGTCTTTAACATAAACATTTCTACCAGAAAAAAAAAAAGAAGAAATTCTAACTTTTTTTTCAAATTATAAAATAGAATGTGCACTAAAAAAATACCATTTTTATCAAATTTAAGAAACACGTAACTTCTCTCTATTGGAGAGATTCCGTTAAAAATATGCAACATATAATAATAAATAAATTTTAAATTTAATTCAACTTTAAAAAATTAATTTATAAGAGGAGATTTATTATAATCACTTGCTTAAAAATTAAGAATTATTGGAAAATGCAAAAAGTTTAATTAATGAAAATGAAGAGAGCAAAAGTGGTGAAAGGCCGAGCCGCAGGCGTTATATGATGGGTTAAATATATACTTTATTTTCTCATGTTAAATATATTTTTGTTTCTAAACTTGCAGTGAAATTAAAATTAGTTTTTTTCAAAAATTTTATATAATTTAGTTTCATAATTATAAAGATATATACATTAAATTTTTTTAATTAAATTTTGTTAAATTTATTTAATATTTTAAATACGGTTTATGATAATATATGAATTAACATTAAAGACAAAAAATATCAAACAGTGTAATGAACTCAAATACTATAATAAAATATATTTAAAATGATGAATAGATTTAATAAAATTTCATTAAAAAAAATTAAATTTACGTATCTTTACCGTTGAAAAGTTAAATTAGATAAATAATTAAAAAATAAATTAATTGTAATTTTTACTTAAAAATAAAAAAATATATATAATAAAAGACATGGGAGAAAGTGGGTAGTTGCTTATTTTGGTAGGGGAATGTGTCCAAAATAAAGACCAAAAGTCTTTAATTAGAAAGAATGTAGGTGTCAGGATGATGCTGATACCAATTGCGTCAGATCGATGACAAACAACACACTCGCAAGATAATATTTTTGTGGTGTCTATTATCTACAATCTGTAATTTTTATTTATATTTAAAAATATGATTTTATAATCAAAATATTATACTTGCTGAAATATTATCATTATTATTATCATTAGTCATTATATTTAGGAGATATAATCTTAATTTTAGTTAGAAGTATGTTTAGTGATTATTAGTGTTTGTTAATGTCTTATTAACTTGTGATATGTCAATATTTTTTTTTTCTTAGAAATAATTTATGTTTCGCCCCAAGAAGATAAATAATTGGCATCTTTTTTAATGATTGTACGAATTCTTTCCTTCAAATTCAATTTCTTCACGAAAATAATTGTAACTTTTTTCTACTTTTATACTAATACAAATAGTGGTTTTCAAAATATTATTATTGTGAGAATGAGCGTGTTTCACATTCAACATTTTAATATATTTCAGACAAAGTCCTTCGATTCTTTTAGTAATGACATTCTTTTTTATTCCACATAATTTTTCTATTTTCAAAAAGTCTTATCTAACAGTTTTTCCTCAATGGTTAGTTTTATTTTGATATTTTTACTCGCACAAAAATCTACATATTAATATTATAAAAATCTCTTCTTCTTTTTCAAATGGTTCGAAGTGAGGTGGGAACTAGGATTAAGTATTTCAGATCTCACAATACAACAATAATGAACAAGAACTTACTCTTACTATATTTTTATAAAAAGGAAATATAATAATTAAATATATGGAATATTTAGAAACTGATATTAGTGCACTCGACATTCGCAGATTTCAATTAATAAAAAATGATAAAACTTGTTCATTTCTCAATATGTTTTATGTGTACCTTAATTTCAATTTTGAAATTAGAGGCTTATGTATTTATTTCCAACATATTATGAAATATATCTAAGATATTTAAAATTAATATTTTATGTTATAATAACCTATTATATTATATTCTCAAGATATTATGAAATATTTTTAAAATATTTATAACTAATATTTTATGATATAATAATTTATTATATTCTGTTATATTATTAAGATATTATAATAGTAATTCATTATCTAATATCTCTATAAGATGTTACGATGTAATAATTGGTTATATGATATTTTTAAATTATAATACTTATTATTTTAAGTAGTAAAATTTGTTTAATACATCAATTTAGTTATAGTTTCGGTGGTATATTAATTTCATAATTTTTTTTCTTGCATATATTTATTTATACATAAGTTAAAATATCCCAAATAGCACTTAATATAATTCTTCATTGTTAAAGAAAAGCTGATATTAAGCCTAATGTGACAGATTAAAAAAATTAAACGAATATGTTCTCTTCTCAAATAAAAAAACAACCAGGAATTAATTTACTAAACAAGCCACATTTCACTAATAAAAAAGCATTACATTAATAAAAAGTTTAACAGCTCCCACACAAATTTATTAATAGGCAACATTACATAAGAGATTATCTTCCAAACTCTTGCAATCATCTCATGCCTTTTGAAGAAAATTTTTAAACCACTTTGCTGAAAGTTTGGGATATCGCTTCAACTTATTTTTCCTGTCCACATAGTTTAGTCCAAATCCTACTAAATACCCATCTTTCCATTCAAAATTGTCCAAAAGTGACCATGCAAAATATCCTTTTACCTTTACGCGATCCCTTAATAAAAAAAATAAATAAATTAGAGTTAGAAACAAATTTAAAATATGTAAAAGTTAAATCATTACCTTATTGCTGAAAGTAGATAATAGAGATGACGATAGTAAAAATCGATTCTATAAACATCTATAAGAGATTCCTCAAGTGTATCGTGTTCTTCACCGATGTCATTGCCTCTTCCTATAAATTCAAAGTAATATATACATCAACATGTTAAAAGAAATATCTATATTGAAATTCCACATTTTGAATAATTTTGTCAAAATATATTCTTTAAAGACAATAAAAATTGCTTTTGGTATAATTACCATTTTCAGTTATATAAATCACAGGATCGTTGTACTCTTTTTTGGTATAGAGCAACAACTTTTTAATTCCTTTTGGGCAAACATATAACCAATCAGAAGCCGTCTGCAAATATAAATATAAAGTTATATTAAATAAAATAATAATAATAATAATAATATTATTATTATTATTAGTGTGAACATAGAATTTGACAAAAATCATAAATATACACACCGGTACACCTATGAGAACACCATTGCGTTGAGCTGGGCATTGAAAACAAAAAGAAAATGTTATATTAGGAAATTGAACATATACATAATTTATACCACAGTCATATTTTGATTACTAAATTTTGACAATTTTCTTTTACAATATGAGGTAATATCTTTTAAGTGGTTTTAGAATATTAAGAATGAAAAAACGAAAAAATACAAAATCACTTAAAAGATACCACCTAAAATTATAAGAAAAGTTGTCAAAATTTAGTATTCAGAATATTTTTTTTTTCTAATGGACTTTCTTAATTTAAATAATTTAAAGATAGAAGTTTCCTCACTTGAATAAATGACATTGGGATCTGTACTATAACTACGTTTAGATTCTGGTTGAACAGAAGGATTATCCGCAACGCAAACAGTGGTGTAATAGTTTATTCCAATAAAATCATATGAGTCAGCAAGAAGTTTTGATTCATGTTTTGAGAACTCTGGTAATCGATTACCAACTAGATAACGCATGCTCTTTGGATATTTTCCTGTTGTCAATGGTTCCATGTACCTGTAAGTAATCATTGTTACATATCAAAACATCTTCTCTTCAACTATTAATGCATATTCTAATGCAGAGTTAAGCACTTACCACCCAAACATGAAGTCAAGTGCACGTTTGGCAGCGTCTTTATCTGATTCAGAGTCTGTTTGTGGCTCGTACCAATGAGAAATAAGTGTTATGCCTATCATTCCTTCTTGATATTCCTGTGTAAAGTGTGTTTAACGTTAAAAAGGTAGAAGTCTCGCATCGATGATAAAAAATAAGATCAATTTATAATATATAACTGGTTATAAATCTCATCTTACAAATTAATTTTGTAAAATTACTTTAGGTTTAAAGTTCACTTCTGTAAGAAAGTCTCACATTGACTAGAAATAGACAATTTCATGGTATATAAGTGGGATAAAACCTCACTTTACAAGTCGATTTTGTGAGGTTGAGTTAGACTTAAAGTACACCTCCTAATAATATATAAGTGGGATGCAAACCTCACCTTACAAGCTGGTTTTATGAAGTTGAATTAGGTTTAAAGCTCATTTCCTAACGGCTTATTAATAAAAAAGAGATAAACGAGAGTTTCTAATCCAGTCTAAACAAACCTGAAATTTTCTGTACTCTTCTACAGCGGCTGCATGAGAAAGTAGTAGATTATGTGTAACTATATATGGTTCTCTTCCTGAGTCACCACCGAGGCAAGTTGGATCTTGCCATTCAGAGCATCGAGCTGGTGCAAACGTCCCAACTGCGTAACCATTGTTACTGTAAGACCATGGCTCATTTAGAGTAATCCAATGTTTCACCCTGTCTCCAAAGTTTTTGAAACAAACTCTTGCATAGTCTCGGAAATCATCTCTGAAAATCAAGAATACAGCAAAGTCATTTTTTGAACAATTAGTATGCAAATATAAAATAAATTTTGTAGAACTTACACAACATGATGAGATAAAAAACCTCCATATTCTTCTTCTAAAGCTTGGGGAAGATCCCAGTGAAAAAGTGTGACATATGGTTTTAGACCTGCGACATTAATATTTAAATCAATGAAAGAAAAATTATATATTATAAGATGTAAATTTTAACGAAGAAAAACCAAGAGAGGAAAACATGGACACTGACCGTTGTCTATCAGATAATCTATGAGGCGATTGTAATAATCGATTCCTGCTTGGTTTACACCCTCCTCGTATGGACCCACCTTTCCATCTATATATATCAATCATTTTTAAAAGAAGATTGAAAAATCATTCACAATGAAAGATCCAACAACAGTAATAATAAACAGAATAATAACTCATCAACTTCTATCTCACTTGGTACTATTCTAGACCATGATATGGAGAATCTGTATGCATCCAGATTCATATCCTTCATTATCTGAATATCTTCCTGTTATATAAATGTAAAACAACGTCCAAAAGTTTAATTAATTGTTTTGATGAAGAAAAATAATTGGTTTCCTCATTCATCCTTCACTGTAATCATTAAGAAATTGGACTCTACCCTGTAGCGGTGATATTCGTCAACTGCTACATCTCCATTACTTCTATCCCTTATCCTCTCTGCAAGTATTAAATGTTTACAATCAGATATTATCTACCATTTTTAGTAAGTTTCCTATGTAAAATTTTTGAAAAGCATAGAAACAAATATTTTTTAATATTAAAAAAAATAATTTATAATCGTCTTAATTGGATTTATATTTAGGAAGGTAGAAAAAAAACCTGGATATCTGTGGGTGAATGCATCCCATATACTTGCTTTTCTTCCATCTTCAAACGCCGCTCCTTCGTACTATAGGTATATATATATATCAACAACATAACATAATGGGATGAAGTTAAATACGTTGAAATCTCAAACAGTTTTCTCGTAAAAGATTAAGAAGAGATATACTATGAGGATACCTGGTATGCCGCTGATGCTGTCCCGAAAACGAAGCCCTTGGGAAAACTGGTTCGATTGAGAGAAAGAGCTTCCACAACGGATGCAGGATATTCCTCAGAGCTTATTGCAGCTGGTAATGTGGTAATAAATGCTACAGTACCCAACAAAATAAAGTCGTTACAAGCGATGTTGAGTCATTATTATGAGACTCTGATTCTGCTTAATGCAGTAGTGATACAGTGCAAAATAGGGTTTCTAACAGTGTTTGTGTTATAAATAATAAACATGCAAAGAAAGGATTGCTTATGGAGGTGATGAGAGTAAAACAAATACCAGGTTGGTCGAGAGAGAGTTGTGCATCATCAGCAGCATCAGCAGGTGATACCTTAGCGCCTGCAGCAGCGGCGCCGCCGATGAGCGCAGTGCCGAGGGCCAATCTGCGAGAGACATGGCTAAGAGTGGTGACTTCACCCTCTTCCACATCCTCCTTCTGTGCGTTGCAAACAATGTGCTTTCGTTTGGTGCTTCCCACTTCCCAGTGTGGCCAAACTCTAACAGGAGTGCTTAGAGCATGGAGCTGCAAGAAAGCTTGTGTGTAAGCCATTCTCAAATCAAAATACAAATTCTTCACACTCTTTTTCCTCTCAATGAGCCACTATATATAGAGTTTATTGTTAGGAGTGAATTTCCCAACTTAACCCTGCATGGATAATGGATGGTCTGATAGCAGGTGAAATAATAGACTCAACAAATTTCGTTAGAATAAGTTCTATTAATGTTTATAATATTATGTTAAGAAGTGAATTTTAAACTTAACTGAATCTCACATAACCGATTTGTATAATGAGTTAGAATCCATTTATATACTATGAAATCATTTTATCACTATTTGACGTGAAACTTTCCATATTTATCATATGCACAAGAATCCTTCCTCTGCAACTATTACAAATTTTGATGAATCATGCTAAAAAGCTTTGGCAAATTAATTTAAAGAGGATATCGGTGAAGATCTAATATCGATTATAGTTAAGACGATTTTATAATATATAAATAAATATAAATCTCACTTTATGAAAGTTTTACATCAGTTTTGTAAGATTAAATTAAAATTAAAATTTACTTCTTAACATTAACAAATATATTTTATTATTTTATTATTTTATTTTTTTATAAATAGTTATAGAGAAAGTTAAAATGTTCTCAAATTACATGCTTAAGTGAGTTATTGTTTACTTAGATTGGATTTTCTTTTACGTGGATAAGGGAATTGTGGTTCTCATTTATTACACGTGACACCACACTATATATTATCTTGCATAAACTTTTTTAGTAAAGTATGTTTTTGTACTCACCGGTTATAATATAAAATAATGAAAAATAATAATGTATTATATATTTTTTTAATATAAAGAAATCGTGTTTCATTAAAATCACAATTTGATCTTAATATTTTTGTTGTATGTAGTGGTTTGGAGTTCTTATAAATATATAGTTTATTGACATTAGTTAGTTATCAGATTTTTGAAACTTGAAAGAACACTAATTGAGGAAGATTAATTTATTTAATTTTTAACCCATTAGTTGAATTGCTATATTAAAATTGTTGTAGGTAATATTATTAAGTGACATTAGTTATCCTATAGTAAAAGGTGACATTAATTATCCTATACTAAAGATTAAATAAATTAAGTCACCATAGAAACATGACAATAATTGATATTAAAATTAAAATTACAAAATTTATATGAGTAGTTAATACTGATAATAATTTATCGACAAATATTTCTATAAGTAATTAATATGCTAAAATTTATTGGTAAAATTCGTTAACAAATTTAAATTACTAATAAATTTGTTTCTATAAGTAATATGATATTTTGTTATAATACGTGGACATTTCGTTGTAAACCACTTTAATCTTTTTTTTTTTTTTATTTTTGTATTCAGTGGTTTGGTATATGGGCGAGGGTTTTATTTGGTCATAATAAAAGTTCTTTTCTTTTAAGATGGTTTTACTCTTTTTGAAATAGAAGCTTTCATATATGATGAATTTGAAATTTTTAAGTGAGTTCGTCGTTTACGTGACTTCAATTTTTTTTTAAGTGGAGTTTCTATTTTCCGAGTGAAGATTCATATATGTGAAACTTAGATTTTTTATTTCACAATAATGAAGTCGTGTTCTTTTGTCGTTTTTAATAAAAATAGCATTAGGTGTTTATATATATATATATATATATATTGTAGAATTGATTATGAAACTATGCTAAGAATTTAAGTTTAGTTTCATTTTATCGTTAAAATTGGAAATTCTTAAATATAGCATAACAGGTGGCGATGAAAGATTGGGAAATTGGGTTGGAGATGTTCTAAATTTGAAATATTTTGTTTGTGGCAGCTACAAAATTTAGATTTTCCGCCTAATTTGATGTGAAAGCTTTGATTTTGTTTGCGATCAATAACACAGTTGTGTACAGAGCTATTGTAACAGTTTTATAATTGTAGTCTTTTAAACTGCAATATATGTACAGTATATAGAGAGCCATGAAAACGCATTTAGTAAGTTTCTTTAGTTTTAATTGACTAGTAATGTGAACATAGCGTGCCACCAGAATTTTTTGGCAAGTTCTTGGTATTGGGGTTGCTACATTAATTGTAGGGTGGGGACCATATCATGAAACAAATAGTTAATATCTACAACAATAATGCACTTCGCTTCACCACCTTCATGGATTTAGGGCATGTAGTTGCAAGCAACCATGGGTGTGTGCTATTTTCCTCAAAAAATAGAAAAATATTCACTCTTTTTACCTGTGCATTACAACTGTCAAAACGGATAATTTGGTCTGGCCTGACTCACTTATTAGTAAACCAAAAAAATTTAAACCCGATTAGACTCATCACGGATTGGTGGTTAAATTGATTGAGTCACTGACTCAATTAAAAAAATATATTTTTTCTTCGATCTAAAAAGAAAAGACTAAATTATAATTACGATTAAAATCTAAATAAATTTCAATAGAATCTAAATGCAATCCAAAAGGATGTTAAATTCAAACTACAAACCAAAATCACAAAAATACCAATATGTTGACTAAAAAACAACCTAACTCAACCCAATTGCAAAATCCAACACCATTTATTTGCGGGTTGGTATCATGGGTTCAACCCAGGTGAGTCAGGTTGTAAGTGGGTCGAGTAAAAAATTAACTCATTAAAATTTGTAGAAAAATTTCAACTTAACCCGATCTGAACCCGTGGTGAGTCGGATTAGTTCACGGGTCCATCCTATTTTGACAACTCTACTGTGCAACACCTAATAAAAAATTAGAAAAATTTATGTTGGAGATGAGAGATGAGTCCTATTGGTACCACATTTATATTTATACTATTTGCAATTACTACCACATGTAGAACGCATTTAATATAGTTTTAACTTACTATATATTGTAGTATATTAAACGGAATAAGTGTGTGCAATGTGCCACCAAAAAATTTGTGGCAAATTCATGGCTTTAGGATTTCTACATTGTAGGGTGGGGGCTTTCTCATTAATACCTACAACAATAATACACTTCACCTTATCACTTTCCACATCCAAACCAAACTCATTTTATGGCCAATAAATCAAACCATGAAAGGTCAAAATCAAATGCTATAATATTTTATAATATTTGATGAAGAATCACTCAATGAGACCTTACATATTTTTTATATTAATCTATTAGAATCTACTTGTTCAATATATAGTATAATATTTCATAATATAAAGAAAAAAATCTTAATAACTCATAATAATACGTAATATTTGTGATAATTATATAGGACAATAAAATATATTATATCTCTATTAATGGAATTAAAATCAAGAGATATATAACATTTTTATTTTATAAATTAATTTTATGCATACAGTTTAAAATTCAAACACTTAGATTACATCTTAAACAGGACTTTTATGCATACAGATTTATTTACATCTATGATTAACGAGATAGGGTAATATGATCGAAATGCATGTTACACTTTACATATTATACATATAGTATAATAACTGATAAGCAGTTAAATTAACACTACAAGAATATTATAAATTAACTACCACATAATGATATAGCTCACACAACCAATAAATAAAATTGAATAAATTGATTTCAAATTAAAATACAATAATTTAAAAAATTTAATATATTAAAAAATTATAAAATAAAAATATTGACAGTAAATAATTTAACTTAAAGATATCTGAAATAAAAAAAATACACAATAAAAAAGTATTTTTTTTCCTTATTAATTTTTACTAAACATATACACATGTACAATAAAAGATATCTGTTAGTAGTTGAGGAATAAACATATACACATGTACAATAAAAGATATCTGTTAGTAGTTGAGGAACACCCTCTCTTTCGGGAGGTACAACACAGCCAGAGGCGGAGCTCTGTGGGGCAGGGAGGGGCCCCGGCCCCTAAAATTTTGATTTTATTTATTTATATATATATATATATATATATATATATATATATATATATATATATATATATATATATTAAAAAAA
>Ga0214544_1002009_pt1 | contig 42886 bp, 25 predicted proteins | sample CNSS3metaG_FD_160074 | JGI IMG/M metagenome (GOLD analysis project Ga0214544, IMG submission 160074) | Root nodule microbial communities from cowpea collected in UCLA plant growth center, Los Angeles, California, USA - CNSS3 | ecosystem: Host-associated > Plants > Roots > Nodule | place: USA...
TATATATATATATATATATATATATATATATATATATATATATATATATATATATATATATATATATATATATATATATTTTGTTATATTTGAAAGAGGATTTTTATTGTAATAAGAATTAAAAATGCATATTAATTATTTTAAAAAAATTTATTTAAAAGAGTATGATTAGGGATATATTGGTTGTTAGTTAGATTTTTTTTTTCTGTGTTGTAAACTGTTTTTTGAATTTTATTGACGTGTATAGACTACCGTAGATTTTTTTTTTTCAAATTAATTCCTTTTTCTACCATTCTAAGTACACTGAATTCTTATTATGTTTTTTTCTTAATTTTCAGATTATTTACTGCTGAATTATATATTTTTTTTATGAACAAATTCTTAACGACCTTTTTTCTAGTTTTATAGATTTTTATATTTATTTATAATAAATTACTTTATTAAAAATTTAAATTCTTTATAAATTTAATAAATATATTTGCTTTAATAACTATAAATTAATTGGAAATAAAAGATTTGAAGAGTTATTATAATAAATAAAATAATTTAAGTATACTGTAATTATGGTAATAGAAAAATTGTCATAATAATTTGATAAATTTATATTTATTTGGTTAAAATAATTTATATAATAAAAAGAATTGTATAATAAGTTAGAAAAGCAAAATTAAATAATAATAATAATATGATTGTAGGTGGAAATATTTGAAAAAAAAAAGTTAATGTAAAGTTAAAAATTAATAATATGAGTAAAATATTTAGGTTATTTATAAAAAAATTATTTAAAGAAAATATTAAAAAAGTATAGAATTTTTTTAAAAAGGTTTTATTTAGAAAAATATATAAATTTAAAATATAGCAAAGTATAAAAATTCTCAATAGAAAAAATATACAATTTAATTTGTCAATAATTTTCTCTAAATAATTTTTTATAAATAAACCTAAATGTTTAGTTGTTTTTAAACCAATATTTATCAGATGAATTTGATTTATTTAGTGTGACAAAATAAGTCCAATTCTTTTACCTAGGTGCCATCTACAGTAATATAATAGCCTATATTTAGTTCAGGAATATGATCCTTAATGTTCAGTTTTAACTCTTAGATGGAATGTAGTTAAATACAAGCACTTAAGTTCATTTTCTGTTTTACAATTTGAAATAAAAGCTCTAAATGTGGTCAGAGATTCGACCGTTATGTTTGAAACCTAAGAGTACTTAGTGTAATGCTACAGTTTAGGAGTGTAAGAAGAAAAAAAGAAGAAAAAAGTAAGGAATGGGGAGAGCAACAGAAGAACCAAAATTCGACTATGAAGCTCTCAGAAAAGCTCGTATGTTAGAGAATCAGGCATGTTTGAGGTTTTGACAACGTTGTCTGTAGTTGAAAGTACTCACAGTTATATTATGTTTTTGTCTGATGAACATGGTGTTTTTATGCAGGCTAGGTTGAAGTCTCTGGGTGTTGGAAAAACAGTTTCTGAGCTTAGAAAACAGGCAAAGGAACAACAACCACCTCGTCGTAGTTACCAAAAGAAAGTCTACTGTCTCACCCCTTTGCGTCGTTCCCTTAGAATCAGCAACAACCTTACGCCACCACAATCTAATTCCACACCCCTTTCAACACCAAAACAAGGTTTAGCCTTTTATTTATGTTGTTATGATAAATATAAAATATGTGATGGTTTTGCATAACTAATAAAAAAAATACTTCTTTTATGAACATGGGTTGGAAATTAATGTTTTTTTATTTTTTTTGTGACAGATAAGGTAACTTTGTCTGGGGAGAAAAAAGAGAAACAGAGACCTGCCAATGCTCCTCTTGTGAACCTAAGCGATGCTGATCTTCTGCTTTCATCAGAGAATTCTGGTAGGCGGTGTAATAGCAAAGGCAGAGGTACTATCTACAATCCAGTTTTGGGAATATGCTGCCATTTTTGCAGGTTCATTTTCTCAGTTTTCTTCTTAACAACAATCATAGATTAATGTAATTTTTTTTTTTTTCTGTAAGTTAAGGATCACAAATTCTACAAAGTCTGTGGCATATGCTTTATATAATTATACTGGAAGCTAATGTAAAAAGGTGATAGTCACTGCATGAAAAATTGATTGATAAGTAAAAGGTTTAGTATGAAGCTCTCTGTACATGAACAAGTGTGTTGTATTTGGGATAGATGATGATGATGATGATGATGACATTGCAATGTAAAACACAAATGCAGGCAAAAGAAATTGTGTGGTGAAGAAGACTGCAAGAGATGTGGCAACTTTGATGTGAATGAACCATGCCTGGGTCAGATTTAAAATGATTTTATTTTGTGTATTTTGTGCTAGTTCCACAATATTTTTGACAGTTTAAGAATGCTTTTTTGTACCAGGAAAAACTGATTGTTCTGTCTGTCACTCTAGCACGGGTGTTTTTTGTAGAGCCTGTCTCAAGGTTCGATATGGAGAAGGTAAGAAACAATGGTTAAACCAAAGTTAGGTAGCTAAACAAGGAAAAAAGATTAAAATTGAATTACAATAAAATGGTTGGCGTCACATGCAGTTTGGTTGTTGTTCAGAAAGATAAATGCAAATTCACTATTTTCTGTTTTAGAAATTGAGGAAGTGAGAGAGAAGAAGGGATGGATGTGTCCACATTGCATAGAAGAACAAGGAACAAAGCCTTATTGGATATGTAACAGGTACATCCATTATATTTTAGCTCTTACTTTTTCATTTGGGTTTGGACACAGTAAATAGAAACATGCAGAAACAAAGTGTTCAGTGCAAAGTTCCTTTGAGGCACTTAATAAAACTTTATGTAAAGTCTCTTTTTGCTGTAATTGATAATTAGTTCAATATGCCTGAGGAAGCGAAAGATGCCTCCAACTGGAATAGCAGTATTTAAAGGTTAGTTCTTTTTCCATTCTCACCTACTTTTTGTTGTTGTAATTGATGTATATTTTTGTACTGAGTATGTGATTTTTCTTTTGATCGACTGAAATGATGAAGCTCGTGAAATGGGATATAAATCAGTGGCACATCTACTAATGGAAGAACTTAAACTTGGAAAATGCAAGTGATGATTGTATTGTATTCAAGAGTTGGTTGATCTTAATTTATTAATATTCAAGCCTAAGGTTAGACTTCAATTGTCACTCTGTTGCTTTTGTAACATTCTCTAGTGTAACTCTATACCCGTAGTGTCTTCTGCAACCTGATAAAAAAAATCCGAAATTTATATTTCATTCATTTATCAGTAGGCATCTTTTCATTGCATTGAAGCTTATTTGCATAATTTAAAAATTGTAATGAGTTAAATCATTATCAATAAAGTAACAAAGTATGATAGTAGCCTTCCTCAATGATGTTCTTATGTGATAGAGAACCACTAGAAGTACAATGAACTTGGAAAAACGAAGACATCAGGATTTACACATTGCGATCATTGATTCCAACCCCTCTACTAATCATTTAAACAAATTCTACAATAAAAATCCAATTTCAAGGAACACAGAAGTTTGATAGCAATCAAAATGCAGGGGAAAATTTAAAGAAATATCAACTCTTTGCATCGAATATGCAACAAGGAAAACATCAAAGAGGGTCACTCCATGAACCAAGTCCTCTGTTCCAACATATAGGAAAGGTATAACTTGATATGGAAATGAGGTTTAACCTTTTATGATTTCAACAAGCCTCTAGATATCATTTCACAAAGAAATGTATCTGCCTTATCAGTCTCATCCTTTTCAAAGAGAGCCGTAATAATTATCTCAAAAGCTATTGCATCTGGCAAGCAACCATTGTTTTCCATTTTTGACCATAAGCTCAATGCCTCGTCAACCAAACCCTTTTTACAAAAACCATGGATCATAATACTATAACTACGTACATCTAAAGGGTAGCCTTTAATTAAAAGATCTTGAAAGATCTCTTGTGCCTTCTCAAGTCTTCCCCCTTTGCACATTCCATCAATAAGTATGTTCCAGGTGTACATATCCGGTTGAATTCCCTTTTCCATCATTGTCTTCAATAATTCAAATGCCTTGTCTAAATGATAGTTTTTGCATAAAGCATCTATCAAGCAAGTGTAAGTGATTACATCCGGTTGTTGGTTTCTATCATGCATCTCATAAATAAGATCCCAAACATAAGCTATTCTTCCAGATTTGCATAAACCATCTATAAGAGAACTGTAGGTCACTGTATCAGGAACCATGTTTCTCTTATGCATATCTTGAAACAGATTCATTGCCTCGTCCACTTTTTTACTCTTACATAATCCATTAATCATGATACTGTAGCTGTGAACGGTAGGTGTCACTCCTAACTTAGTAATAAGGTTGAATACATGTTTTGCATTCTTCACCTCGTTAACTAAGTAATACCCATCCATTAAACTGGTGAGCGTAAAAATGTTAGGTTTCACATAAGCTCTCACCATCATAGCTAACACATTCTTGGCTTGTCTTATCCTTCCTTCTTTACACAAGGCATCAATGAGAATACTATAAGTATAAATATTTGGTCTGATGTTATTTGATATCATCTCATTTATGAAGTCAATTGCTTCTTGTAAATGATGTAGAATGCAAAATCCATAAACCAGAGTAGTGCATGTTACAATAGTAGGAGAAATTCCCTTGGCAACCATTTCAGAATACAAATCAAAAGCCTCATTTGCACGTCCATCAATGAATAGATGGTGAATAATTGTATTGTACATTACCACATTAGGTTTAATTGATCGAACTTCAATTATTCTGAGTAACTGTATGGCAGCGTTGGTTTCTCCAATATGGCACAATCCCTGGATCAAAGTCCCGTAACCAACTTCGTTGAACCGAAATCCTTGTGCTACCATCTTGTCGTGAAAGTTGAGTGCTTTTCTCACCTCACCATTTGTACAGAGACCTCGCATGAGTGTAGTTAAGGTTACGACAGTTGGGTGATAGCCCAGTTTGAAAATTTTGCCGAATATTGAGAAAGCAAATGTCATTTGAGATAAGTGACAGAAACAATTGATGAGGATGTTGAGAGTAACAAGGTTATGGTGAATTCCCTTGATCTCCATTTGCTTAGTAAGGAAAATAATAGTAGGGTAGCGCTTCATCTTTGTAAGGGATCCCAAAATCTTACCAAATTCATACATGGGAGGAACAGGGCGTGTACGAATCATGCTTTCGAATTGGAAAACAGCTTGATGAACATAGTGATCCTCAAGTAATGGGGTCTGAGTGTGAGAGCCAAAGGAAGAAAGGGAAGAAGGATTTGAAAGAAAAGGATGATACTTGGGAATGGAAGAAGAAAGATCAAACCTTAACCTACTTCTTGAGATCCACATCATTTTTTTACCTCAGGGAATGAGTAACCTGATCTGACTCTGTTAATACTCATCTATAAGCACATCTTTTTGAGAGCAAATAGTGCATGTGTGTATTTTTTCCATATTTATAAATCATTTAAAGTTTAAAAGTAGTAATAAAATTAAAAAAATAAAACTGTATATTTTTATAAATATATAATTAGAGATAAAATAAATTTTAGTTATTGAAAAAAAATAGCATAAATAATAGTTCGTAAATAATATTATGAGTAATTATTTAAATTTGAATAAGTAATTAGAAGAGTAATTTTTTTATAATAAGTAACTATTTGAATTTAAAAAATTAGTTACAAAAATGATAAAACGGAAGAATAATTATTAAAATTTAAAAACTAGTAATAAAAAATAAAAAATTGTAAAAATAAAAGGGGACACGAGGAGGTGTATGGTTTTCATATATAACTATAATTATAAATATATAATTATAGAAATAAGTAATCGTGAACACAAATAATGTATTTTTATATATAGTTAGTGATAGAACATTTAAGTAACATGGAGCTGCGGCTCCCCAAATTTTTTGAAATTTATTTTTTATATATACTTATATATTTTTTAAATTATATTTATACATTATTTATATTAAATTTATATTATGGAAAAAATAATAATAAATAAATCAAAGATAAAATAAAATAAAAAATTTAATAGATTTTTTTTAGAATGTTTCTCAAATTAGTATAAATTCTAATTATAATTTTAGAGATTCTTTTGTGAAATGGATATAAACCCTAATTATAATTTTTCCCAAATTAGTATAACTCTTAATTATGAAATTTAGGGATTTTGTATTTTTCGTTGTCTATGGTAAATTTTTTAAAGTTTTGAATTTATACAGTGTTGTTGCTTATTTAATTAAGGTGGTATGAGTTTTATTATGTCTTGCGATGTAGATGTGATAATTATGATGTGTGAATATAAATTTTATCTTTTCTAAAATAGGTGAGAGATGATAAATTTATATTAGAAAGATTATGATAAAGAGTAAAAGAATAGAAAAATGTTTACGATAAAGATAAGAAATAATACATCTATGTTAACTAAACTTAAGAAATCTCATGAGAACCAAGAATAATCATATTTTTTTGCATTCTACTATTATGTGTGTTTGTTTTAATTATGAAATTTAGGAATTTTGTGTTTTCCGCTTCTATGGTAAATTTTTTAAAGTTTTGAATTTATATAGCGTTATTGTTTATTTAATTAGGTTGGTATGAGTTTTGTTATGTCTTGTGATGTAGATGTGATAATTATGATGTGTGAATATAAATTTTATCTTTTTTTAAATAGGTGAGAAGTGATAAATTTATATGAAAAAGATTATGATAAAGAGTAAAAGAATTTATTCTTTTTGTTTAAAGAAAAATGTTTGTGATAAAGATGAGAAATAATACATCTACATTAACTAAACTTAAGAAATCTCATGAGAACCAAGAATTTATGATATAATATCAAATGATAGTCATATTTTTTTGAATTTTACTAGCTTGTTTTAATTATGAAATTTAGGAATTTTGTGTTTTCCGCTACTATGATAAATTTTTTAAAATTTTGAATTTATACAATGTTGTTGCTTATTTAATTAGGATGATATGAGTTTTGTTATGTCTTGCGATGTAGATGTGATAATTATGATGTGTGAATATAAATTTTATCTTTTTTTAAATAGGTGAGAAGTGATAAATTTATATGAAAAAGATTATGATAAAGAGTAAAAGAATTTATTCTTTTTGTTTAAAGAAAAATGTTTGTGATAAAGATGAGAAATAATACATCTACATTAACTAAACTTAAGAAATCTCATGAGAACCAAGAATTCATGATATAATATCAAATGAGTCATATTTTTTTGAATTCTACTATTATATGTGCTTGTTTTAATTATGAAATTTAAGAATTTTGTATTTTCTGCTGCTATGATAAATTTTTTAAAGTTTTGAATTTATACAGTGTTGTTGCTTATTTAATTAGGATGGTATGAGTTGTATTATGTCTTGCGATAGATGTGATAATTGTGATTTGTGAATATAAATTTTAGTTTTTTCTAAATAGGTGAAAGGTGATAAATTTATATTAGAAAGATTATGATAAAGAGTAAAAGAATTGATTTTTTTTAAAGAGAAATGTTTGTGATAAAGATGAGAAATAATACATCTATGTTAACATAACTTGAGAAATCTCATGAAAACCAAGAATTCATGATATAATAGCAAATGATAATCATAGGGATCGAGGAAACTTTTTTTAACTGAAAATATTTATATATAAAAAATCTACACTGTGTGTTTAGGTTTAGGAGTGTAAGAAGAAAAAAACAAAGTGAGGAATGGAGAGAGTGACAGAACAACCAAAATTCGAAAATTAGACTGTTAAACTCTCATAAAGGCTTAGAGAATCAAACCTGTTGAGATTTTGACTTGTCATTGAAAGTACTCACAGTTATGTTAGTTATATTATGTGTATATCTAATGAACATCGTGTTGTTATGCAGGCTAGGTTGAAGTCTCTAGGTGTTGGGAAAACTGTTTCTCAGCTTCAAGACAACAAGTCAAGAGAAAAAAAAAACCAGTGTATTGACCAAAAGAAAGTTTTATGTCTCACCTATATTTAGGAGGAAAGTAAAACACCATAGTTATTCTGGAAAACTCAAACTTGAGATAATTGACAATTATTTGAACGCAAACAACTGATAATTTCAGAAGCCAAAAAACAGGTTCTAAACCAGAATATGCAAACAAGATGTCTACCTCATTGCTATGCCACTCAGACAACATCACTCAACTGAAAACTCATACAACATTGTGTGTTGATACTTCTCCCCCGGACGAACCACAACAGATGGAAAATTTGGCTGGTTTATGGCATTAGGGAATCCCTGTGTCTCCAGACATAACCCTGCATGTTTTTCATATACAGCACCTCCTTTTCCTACAACACCATTAACATAGTTTCCAGTGTAAAATTGCACACCAGGTGCACTTGTCCACAAGTTAAGTACTCTTGAACTTGATGGATCCCTAACTTTTGCAACATGCCTCAAACCATCTTTCTCTTCTCCACAATCCAGCACAAAATTGTGGTCATATCCCAATCCAACCTCACTGATATTGTTCCCTATTCTTTTCTCAGATGTAAAATCAAAAGGGGTGCCCTTCACTGGCTTGATTTCACCGGTTGGCACGGTATTCTCATCTACCGGAGTTAAATGATTAGACCATATCTGAATTGAATGGTCAAGTACATTCCCTGAGTTGTGACCAGCTAAGTTCCAATAGGTATGCTGAGCTAAGTTAACTATGGTGGGTTTGTCCTTTGGTATTCCTTCCATGTCAAGCCTCAGAGTTGTGTTTGAGGTGAGTGTGTAAGTGGCTGTAAAAGTGATATCCCCAGGATAACCTTGTACAACAGAAAACAAAAGCTGAATCAAGGAAAAACAAAGAAAAAGAGATTAATGATGCTTGAAAGTGAGGAAAAAGAGAGAACAGACACTACCTTCTTCTCCATCTTGACTGTGATACTTAAAAGTGATTGAAGGGGTTTCTCCTTTTTTATGCTCAACTACCTCCCATACCCTCTTATCAAACCCAACATTTCCACCTGAAATTTGGAGAGTGGATAAAGGGGTCATGAAAACAGTAAACAAAGTTAATGCATTTGTGAATTTCTTATTTAGAAAACTCTAGAGACTTGTGTTAGTTCAAAATTAAAGCCCTTCTGCAGAATCATGTTATCAGTGAAAACAGCACAAAATAACATCTATCCATCATCATTGGATAGTCCATCATTCTTGAAAATAACAAGTAGTGTTTTTCTTAACAAAACCACACACAACCTTTATTTTCAAAGCCTACTTTTCAATGGAATGGAGGAAATAGTGAGTGATCATATGCATATTGTTAAAAGTTCAAGGTGAGTTGGAAGTCACACATGGGATAAAAATGAGAAAGATGACTAGTATATAAGTAGAAAGACTCATAAACTTAAGTTTTGGATTGGAAGTGGTGTTCTGGTCTTTTATACAAACATGTTCACAACTCATTGGTACCAAATCTTCTGTTTCCCCTCATAAAAACCTCACACATATATTTCAACCCAAACATTTCATGATCTAGTACTTCTTCAGATGGCAAAAAACTTTCTTTTTTTAACTTGAATCATAATAAAAGAACAGAAAAATCTGAAAGGATTAGCTTAACTACACAAGGCACAATTGGAGATTTCACTAATGAAGAGTATGAAAACACAGAATTGATACCATGGAGACTGTTTGGAGGTTTGTTCAGAGGCAAAGAGTACTGAACCCCGTCAAGTGTAAACTTGCCATCCTTGATTCGGTTTGCAACCCGACCCACAATGCAGCCAAAATATGGAGAAAGACCTTTCTGCTTGCAAGCAACATAATTCAGTAAATCAATCATCAGAAAGAAACTGAAGATTATACACATAATACACGAAGCAGAAAAAGATAATCTTAAATTAGATGAGAGTACACTAACTGTGCAAAGGTTTTTTATATTGTCATCAATCACATACTGTGTCATACATGGTAAAAGTGTTAGCTTTTACAAGAATTGTACTTCAATTGTCTAAATCAACTCCAAAATTTAACCAATGAGGAATCTCTGACACTCCCTCATGTCAAGGGCGAAACATTTCAATCATGAATTTTACAAGATGAAAACATTTGCAAGTGATCCAATATGTGTATATAATCTCTAACACTCCCTCACGAGATGAATTTAGAATTTGAGTTTAAACCTATTTCAATCCTAAAAATCATCTGATTAAACTCAGGAGAGAGAGATGATTACTTGAATGCAAACAACTGAGAAGTTCAGAAGCCAAAAATCAGGTTCTAAACCATAATATGCAAACTTATCTGTTATTTTGGCTATATATCATTATTCAACATGGAAGTTAATGGAAATTAAACTAAACTCTTTTGTACATTGTCCCTCTTAAAGAACTTTTATGCAAAACCTTCTTTTTTAACAAAGCGAACTAATAACTTAAAAAAAATAAGTATGAAATCTGAATAAATAAGAATGACAATAGGCACATTGGAGTCACAAAAAGATCACTTTCATGGATTCTCACAGGGCACCCATCATTTTATAGTTTAAACCAGAAAGGTAGAATCTTGAAAAGGACACATGATACCCATCAACCAAACAATCCTTTCTAAGCAAAAACAAAACCACACATTAACGATTGACGCCAGAATTTCAATAAAAGAAATCGAAAAATTAAACGGGACCTGATAGGATTCAACAGAGTCGAGGCCAAGAACGACGTCGGATAACACCCCTTCAAAACAAAGAGCATGTCACGGATCAGTAAAACGCAAACATGATTGAAGGTAACGAAAAGCTGAAAATGAGGAATTGGAACGAAAAAAAAAACCATCTTTTCCGGGAACAGATAAGGAGATGATGGTGCATCCGAGATTGGTGAGGAGAATCTTCATGCTGCCATTGCTGAGCTCGAAGGTCTCTGGTTTGGGGCTCTGATCCGCCATTGGAATTGAAGAGAGAGAGAAAAAAGAGTATGAATGTGACTGAAGTGATGAGATTGAATAACATGTATATAACAGATCCAACTTAACATTAACTGCTACGATACGAGGTAATAATAACCAACAATGTTTCACCAGCTGTTACAAAATTCTACTGTTACATTTTCCTCTTCTGGATCTTTATCTTCTATCTTTATCTCATCCAAATACAGTCTTTTCAAAAGAGTATAATTTCTGTTGGGTTAATTTTTTATTCAATTGTGTACAAAAGATTTTGAAATCACACAGTTGTAGCGGTTTATAATTGATAGTTAATATTCTTATGAATGGTTAAATCACTTGTTTGGTTATATATTTATATAATTCACTTGATTTTGAATCTATACTAGTAAAAGTTATAATTAATTTTTTTTAATATTTAAATTAACATTAGTTTGATTTCTTTGTCAACTGGTACAAAACAAATTAAATTAATGTTGATTTAAAAATTAATAGGCTTAATTAAAGCTTTTAATACAAAATTTATGTATAGTCAGTCATCTTCCGAAAATTAAAAGACATGGAAGATAAAAGAAGGTTATTCACACTTTATTTTTTGTTAAGGTTGATTTTGCATTCTTTTTTTCACATAGATTTGTGTTATATAACATAGATGATAGATGATTTTAAAATCTAAGTACGTTTAAAAATAGGTGAAGAGTGAAGTAAAAAAAAAATAGATATTTCTTTTACATTTCTAATTATTTTATCTGAATCTCTAACCTTATTATTTATATGGCTATAGTATAAGTATATATGTCATTAATACTATTTAAGTGTAATATTTATTTTGAATTTGTGTGATTGATAAATTACAATTTGAGAGACTAAAATAGTGGTAATTTTAAGTAAATCTCAAATACCCCATTTCAAAGATTATTCATTTTTTTTTCTATTTTGAATTAAATAAATCAATTAAACCAGCCATATGCACCCGTGATAAACTTAATTGATTAATCTTTTTAAAGTTTTTATTATAATGATTTCAATTATCATTTTTTATTATTTAAACTTTTAAGTTATTGAAATCAGTTTTCAAAAATAATTTATAGTTTGCTCAATTTGATTAATGTATTTATATAATTTATCAATACGGTCTATATATATAATAATTAAAATTGGCAATAAATATCTAAAATTTATCAATAATTTAGTCTCTCAATGTCTCACGATGTTTTGTTTGTAACTTCCAAATTGGCGCTGATTTAAAATTAAAGGGTTTAATTTAAATAAACTTTTAATAATATAGAATCAAATTGAATAAATTATATAAAGATATAGCAAATAAAATGATACTCAATGCTATTTGCATTTATATTTCACTGATTATTCAATTTTATTACTAATAATAGTATATAGAAAGGCAAATATAATTGTTATTATTATTATTTAAATTACTACGAATTTTAAAAACATCTTAATTATCTTAAAACTAGAATTTTAAATCAATTCAAATATACGAGATAGATGTTTTTTAATAGATTGAAATCTTTAAGTTAGTTAATTTATATATTTTGTCCCTAACTTCTTTTAATAATTCCTGAAAATTTTAAATATTTCATTTTAATTTCAGTCCATCCACCGTTACACAATTAATTTGTTGATACAGAGATAATGTTAATATAGCATTTTGTTAGAAAAAGTATAATGTCAATAAAGGAATCATTATTAATGTCATAGAAGATAAAAATGGGGAAAAAACTATAACAACTAAATGAAAAAAAAAAAATGAAAAAGTTTCATCGAGTAAAAAAGAGTACGACCATATATTTAATTTTGAAATACAATGTATAAAATGGTTATAAAATAAAAATCTTACAAAACGATCTTTTTTTCACACATAGAATGGATGAAGAATGCATTTGTTTAATTAAATTGATTTAAAAGTAATATCACTTAAATAATCACCGTCGGTCATTCGTATAAGCCTAACAGTCAAAGACAAGTTGCGTAGATATAAGAGAATTAGAAAGCATTTATTGAACAGAATGAAATAATACAACGAATTCATGCAGCAATGATAGTCCTTACTACAAACAAGACAAAACATTATAGGAAAATAATATGAAGTTGACAGTCACCAATAGTCCTAGCAAGTAAATTTGAAGAAATTAGGCCTTTCCTGCTGAACCAAAGAGATGCATCTTTTCTGCAACCACAGCTTTCATGGCTTCCTTAGCAGAAGCCATGACATGAACTAGATCGTTCTTGGGGGTAATCAGGGACTCCATGTATGCTTTCCTTACTTCGGTGTTCACATTGAACTTTCTAACACCAAGATTTATGCATTCCTGTCAAGAATAAAAAAGCTTCTTATATCAATATAAAGTGCAAAAACTACTAGACTTCAATGTAGGTACCAGAAATTGGATACGTAAAGGATAGCTTAAAAAATTTGAGATGCATGTTACAACTGTACCGTGAGCTCAACGCTAATAAAAGGTACGTTTTACTTTGACGGACCAAAACTTAAAGCCAACTTCCAAAATCTGTTGTTTATGTAACTGTACCTTAACAAGTTCTTTGCTCAAACCAGACGCACCATGAAGCACCAGATAAACTCCTTTCTTCAGGCTCAAAGCATGCAGCTCCTAAAAATGTTACAGTGTCAAAATTAAACAATTGAAATGAAAACCACAGGTGTATGGCTTAAATTAAATTATTATTCATCGGGAAACATGACGCATTCCCCACCTCAAAATATCCAATTCAGAGGAGGAAACACATAAGGTTGTCCTCAAATATCTGTATATTTTATCTTAACTACGAAAACTACAGCTGAAAAATATTGAAAAGACCATGGAAAAGAAGTATTCTGAAAATAATTATAGGTCACCCAGTCTAGGTCATGGAAGTATCAGCCTAGAAGTCTGGTTTTTGCAATTTTAAAAAAATTCATCACATGGGAGATCAGCAATGTTCTGGACTTTTCACTTTAGTTATTTTCGGGGAAGAATTTACAAATAAAAGCATAAACAATACAAAACAGAAATGTATGATCACCTTGAGCAGATCAAGTCTGAGATTTGGACCACTTGCAGGGTACTTCCCATGCACATTACCAATACACACTGCCAAAGCATCTATTCCAGTCTCATCTATGAATTTTGATGCCTGAAATTAATGCAACAATCAAAAAGGAATTAAGCAAAGCATGAGAACATTTTGAGTAGCCTAGAGGATAGGTAGCAACCATATTCACATCTGTTAGTCTGGCTTCAAACTCTTCTACAGTCAAATCATCTTCTGTCCCTGACAATCTTCCTAGCTCAGCTTCCACCAGCATATTTTTTGAGTGCGCCAGTAATGCTATAAATTTTGTGTAAGCAGCATTTTCGTTGAAAGAAAGATGTGAACCATCAACCATAATGGAACTGAATCCCTGGAATCATTACATTTGCATAGCGGTTGAGATAACTGAGTAATAACTAACCACAAATAGATGCTGTATCATCTTTGAGATTGTGAAATGGTTCTGTAAGTAAGATTGTTATGCAAGTAAAAATTCAAATTACCAGGTCAAGAGCTTCCACAAGATCCTGCTTTGAAGTTCCATGATCAAAGTGAACAGTAATTGGAACCTGTCATATGAACATGAATAACAGTGAATTTTAAAGACACTTAAACTAATGGTTAGTTGGTTACTAAACCTAAATACAGGTCTCTGCATTCTCCTCACCCACACATGTCGAGCATGTAACTTTATTAGATACTTAGTAAGACATAGGAACATGTTTAAGTGGTGTTTGTTCACACCTTAAGGCGTGAATACATTCTACTCTCGGGGTCACTAAAAAATCCTTTAAAAACGGCTTTTTTCTTTTTACCTAAAACACGTAATAAATATAATTATAATAGCATGGGTTTGCTCCAAAACAACTCCCTCATTACTTTATTATTGATACTGGTTTCTTTTGATTAATCCTCAACATAGTAAGCACAGTCACAAACTATACATATTCAAATTTTAAAGTTTTCAACATCAAAATTCGTTTATTTCATTTCCTAGCTTAACTTTGTTATCAAATCTTGTTCCAAGCTTCCACAATGACAGATAACTTTGTGTTTTTGTTTTCTGTAGACCTCCATTAAATTCAAATAAAATAAGGCCACTTACACTGGCTTGCTTTGCAGCAGAAATGCAACAAGCAACCAAGGGAATTCCTCCTTGCTTCAAGGCACCTGGATGGATCTGAAAATTATAAAGATAGTTCACAAGAATTTTAGAGGAAGCAACATTTTTATACAATATAATAGTATTGTGGGTCATTCAAAAGGTCCTTTAATATGATCCCCATATGCAGGGAATTAATATGAAACAATTAATAGAGAATAGAATGAAGCACGTTGGTCCACAAATAATCCAAAACTCTTAATGAAATAAGAAATTATGAATAAAGGAATTTTGTTTAGGTTTCCACTATTTTCTCAAACTGGTGGGATCATGGAGATTGGAGGTGTTATCCAACGAATGACTGACAAAATGAATTTAACAAGGATAGAGTAAATTTAAAGGATAGAAAGACATCACATAGAAAAATAAGAAAAATAGCCAAAACTAAAGAGAAAAGATACTCTACAAAACACTATCTGTGCAGACTCTAAGCATTAGCCAGAGATTCACGTGAAAGTTGTGAAAAAACATAATCCTTAATACAGCATATCATGTGATTTTCCCAGAAGCATTACAGAGATATCTTTCACTATCTTGATTTGAAGAGTCTTTCGGTCACTAGTGCTCAGCAAGAAAAAGATAAACGGTAAGGAAAATGGAACAAAACAATCCCTCTAGACCCGGATCCCACAACAGACACTAGCAACTAGGTTTGTCATACTGGAAGGTTCTTTGGTGCAGAACGAAGAAGCATAGTTAAGGAGTTAAATTCACATTTCTTCTTATGTAAGGAACCGTTGGTTACTTTTAGGGATATTGCCTTTTATACGCTAAACCTTCTTAGAGGAAAGATATTCAAATTTAATTTAATTTGATACAATTAGGATTTCATATTTTTGGGAAATAATATTTGATTGCATAGCTTTTTTTTTTTTTAATCTTGAATTAGAACGCATCTAGGATTTTGTATTTAATTAGGATTTATAATGGAATTTTATTACAAATACCCTTTAGGTGCCTTGTTCAAACCTTTTTGAGCAATTATAAGGAGTAGAGATCAACTTACTTGAACAATAACTTTAAAAAGAGTTGCACTCCATTTTCATTTTTCATTTTCATGTAATCTAATAGTTCTAACGGATAACTCGTCTATAACGGTTGAGTACAAGAAAATGAAGTTTGTGGTTCCTTTAAAGTTAGAACAACTGATCCCTCTTCATTATAGAATACTAAAATTTCCTTTTCCTTTTATGAGCTTATGAAACCCTAGTTAGAGGAGTATTCTAGGATTATGATTTTACACCAATATCATCAACAGGGTTAGAAGCTGGAACTCTTGATATTTAGGCTTTTCTATCTCAGTACCACTTTTTCCCCATCGTTTGTATGCTATCACATTATTTATGTTCGCAATAAAAAAAAGATTCAAACAAATCAATATTTTGATTTTGAACTAATTGTTCCAGACCTGTAATATAGCAGGACTCTGTTCTTCCTCTGCAGCAGAAACAACAGCTTCAACTCCTTCCAAATTGTAGACATTAAATGCTCCAACAGCATAACCACCCTTTTCTGCATTCTTTATACAAAAATAAACAATATTAAAAGAGAACCAGTTCAAATTTGTAAAACCATGAACCAGATTATCCTTACATTAAGAATTTCTTTCGTTGATGTAAATCTGATTGGGTAAGTCCATGACTTCACAACTTCTGCCAATGCTGTGCTGTTACCAACATTGCCTACCAGAAGCAAATTATCTTTTGATCAGATGAAATATATAAGAAAGTACAGGAAATATACATTTTACTGCACCAGATACTAAGATTTAGATGGAAAGTGTAATTAAGAAGAGAAAAAATTTAAATCACAAAATTTACCTGGGAAGACAATGTAAGGAATTCCAGGATGTCTACTTTCAGGGCCTAATTGCCACAAGGGAATACCAGCAAGTGCTTGTCCAACTATCTTCGCACATCTAGCACCAAGGGCTTTTGTAGCGAGGTCTGAAGACGTAATACCACCCTAAAGGTGCTACGTTTGTCAGGTATGATTAAAAACGTGGGACAAAGTCAGAAAGGAAGAATATGCGGCTGGGTTTTATAGCCCCGGATTTGATATTGTGATTAAATACCATAGGGCACGAAATTTTCTTATTTTACATGTGAAACATTAAAGATAATTGCAATGAAGTTTTTTTAAAATATTACCTCAAAATATGTTGTAGTAAATTAAACAACAAAATTGTTTTTTGAATATATTTCTTGCTTTCTTGAGCATGAAACCTAAGTGTCCACTTGTACTTCTGTACCTCTAAAAGGTTTTAATGAACTCTACCTTAATACATTTCTCATGTCACAATTAACTTCGTGATAAAGCACAGCTAATAACATGATCATGATACAAAGTGTGCCTGGATGATCAGCCCAAAAACATGTTCGCAATATATGCAATATTGATCCCATATAAAGTCGTGATTATTTTTCAGAAAAAAAGTAAGGACAATAGGACAAAAGGAAATATCATGTTTTCCAAATCAAAATGAGGGTTCACTGGTTCCTTAAAATATGGAGTACCTTTGCAATTATGTAGCGAGGTTTTGTAGTTACTCTTTTCACTATTTCCACCAAAGCAGAACTCACTTTATAGTTAATGTCCAAACTCTCAGCTGCAGCTGTGCATTTGAAGAAATTAGATTAGATTGAGGGGCATAACTTACATTTCTCCCACTTAATACACTACACTTTGCTTTGAATGGTAGATAAAAAGAAAACAGAAGTCAGCTATGTCAGAGTTGGATCTTCAATGTGAACAGTTTCCAATATTACAACACTAACGAAGAGATGGGGGGAAGAAAGACAAACTTCTTCCAGTAATGAGATTTCGGCTGGTCATTATTAAAGTGTCTTTATGAGCTTTAAGATATGCGTCTGATAATTCAGCTGTTCTACTGATTTCCTCCTCCCTCACCTCAATAGGGCTCATTGCAAGTTTTTCAACTGATACCTAGTACAAAGAAACCCTTGTCAGTAGACTGGCAAATAAAATTTCAAAAAGAAATTGAGTTATGCATAAAAATGAAATGTCTTTGCTAAACAAGCATTCATCATCATTCTCTCCATGAGAGAATTAACAATTAACAATGAAAAATGAAGTATAGACTTAGAATGTTAGTCACCTCAATGCTTTTTAAGAACTGACCACACTGTAGTTTGAGTTCTTCAACCTATGGATTACAACTTGCAAGCATAAGCATTAAATGAAAAATTGGGTATGCTTTAGATTAGATTTGGATCTTAATCTCATTAATCACCTGCTTTGTTGTTTTTGGAACATAGGACCCCACTACTATCAGACCACCATTCTTTTCACTAGCTATTCCTAGATCACTTGGCAATATTGGAGGCTTAGAGATGATTCCCATAAGGGCAGAGACAAAACTAGCAGCAGTGCGACACAAGAAACGTTTTCCTGTCAATTCTGCCTGTTAATAAGAAAAAACAGTCCAACAATATTTGGATCAGTAACAAAACACACAAAATGAGACAAAAAGGCATGGAAGAGAAGAAGGAAGGCTTGCCTTGATCATTCCAAGTGCAAATACAGTCATGTCTCGTTCACTAGCCGCATTAACTATGCATATTGTCCCCTGCTTAATACAATAGACAGTCATAGTAAGTGGATTGAATATACATTCATATTTGTAGTTTCTTACCTGAACAAAGTAAGACACATGTTCTCTTCTTAGAAGTTGAAAGTGCACAAATTACGATGCATGAACTATATCCCTTATTTTGTATACCTTCTGCAAACTGCACAGATGATGACAAACTGCATTTGGACCTCCTTTCCTCAAAAGTTGGATAGAAACAGATGCAACACTACTTGCAAGTACTCGTCCATTTGTCTTCTCCTCTACCCACTATAATTGGATAAAAAACATCTCAAAATTTAGAAGTTATCCAAATCATGAAAATATAAATTGCATTGACCGAGTCAATAAAGGGATTAGAAGCTTTACATCACGCAGGTTTGAAGATTTGTAGCCAAAGGAAGCATCTTTGGCAAACTCTGTGTCCCCTGCAGGAACAAGCCTGCAGTGAAAAAGTTAAATCCTCAGGACTCTAATTTGTATCCATTCAGAATCACCTATAGCTAGATCATGAATGGAAAGACTTACATATCAGAATCATCAACATAGTGTGTGTCTGCAATAGTATAACGACCCCCTTGAAGGAAAAAGGGACAAATTATCCATGCATCCATCTCACCCAATACTGAAACAACCGCATCTGCTTCCTGTACACAACAACCTAGTATCATTTAGAAAATTGAAGAGTATTGATATTATTTATTGAAATATGCTTATTAAGCTAAAAAACATTATCCTTGCCTCTGGAAAATGGCCTCGTAAAGTTGAATCTCCCCTCAAAATTACGGAATAGTCAATGCTGTCAAATGATTTCGCCGCAATGTCCAGATTTCTGCAAATCTCTTTTATCAGTGCACTGGCCTGCCACAGATCAATTGTAAACTTATAAATTTGATATAGATAATTGTTGAATTATCCAGTGGCTTGAACTCTGGTTGGGACACAAGGCCTATGCTTCAGATTGTATTAAATTAAGGTATAGCGCTAATAAATAAAGTGTCCCATGTACTTCAGTTCAAAACTTTATTCAACTCAAATATTGCACTTCAGTGATGACACTTTTTCTTTGTACTTCAAGGACAAGCTTTTCCATTTCCTGGGCAACAATATGTCAAGTGGTGGAGCTTGGTTGATTTAGTTGTGGTGGCCAAATACAAATAGTATCACTAAAGCAATTTAAATACAAATTGTTCTGGTGGCCTAACGCAGAACATCTCTTGTACACTTGTAGCCTATTTACATTTGAATGGAGTTGTTCAAAAGTTCACCCATGGTTATTAGTAGAATCCTTACAGAAGAGAGATAAAAATAAAAGTACTTTTCCTGTTTACCTTGTCAGAACTCAGTGACCTGGAGTTTGTCAAAATGAAAAAGCATTTTGGACTTTTTCTAAACTGCTCAATCAGTGACTCAATGGTCCTGCAGTGAAACATGTTCAATTGAGTAACAACTTGTGGTTTTATTCAGGAAGATCTTGCTTTCAATCCCAATCTCAGGATAACAAATCATTATTAATTGTATAAATGATTAAAAATGGCACAATATGAAAGAAAAATCAGTGCTTTGGTAGTTTGTTTTTGAGGTAGCACGATATGAGATATCTTTCGCATCGATTATGCCAAGAAAATAGAAATAGCTAAGAAAATTAAATAAACTTACCATTCTGTTAATACCTCAATATCATGAACAGTTTGTGTTCCTGTCGGATCATCATCTAATACAACTAATATCTTTGAATTGCTTTCTTTTAGTGTTTGTATATCAAGAACATGATCTTGGGGCCACTCTGGTGGAAGAGAACGTAACATAGTATCTTTCCTTTGAGCCTGGAGTTTTCCTTCAACTTTTACACCAGTTAGCATCTCGTAAACCTGTGCAAATTTGGTACGGCCTCCCAAGTTATTCTAGCCATTGTGTTTATCATATATATTAAACAATTGTAGATTGTATGTAAACAGGATTCATGCCTTTAAGATAAGAAGGGTTTATTCAATTGTTTTTATTTTCTTGACAAAATCATCAGGGAATTTCAGAATTTTAATGTTTAGAGCAGGAGCTCAAAATTATAACTGATGACAGTGAAGTTGTCACTGCTGATGATTGGTGAAAGGGGGTTAAAAATGCAAAGGAGGGGGAAAAGGTGCCAACAAATTCACAAACTATAATAGAATACCATGATATATGTCTACCAGAAACTTAAACCTAGTACAGTTGATGTTTAGTGATAACTATAGCTTCACATTCCTATGGATAGGATGCTACATGGAAAATAGAGAGCTGGTACAAGGAACACTATCTTCCATCATCCAGTAGCAAATAAAGAATTGAAGGAAATTGAGAAAAAGGAAAATGCAATTTTATAAAAATGAATTGTCATTCAAAAATGTTTTTTCAAAACCACCATATATACATCATGGAAAAAACACAAAGACACAAACAAAACTACAATTGAATTTGTTATAGCAAAATAAATCTTTTATCTGAAAGCTAACATAACAAATGCACAAAACATTCTGTCATATTATTAAAAACATCTATACTTGATTTGCCAGCTAATAATGTTTAGATCATGACATGGTATCAAGATGCCCACATCAGTTGGGAATATGGTCAAAATACTCCTAATATAAAATAAGACATTGGGTAATCATCATCCCTTGTGCTAAATTTTGAAGTTGAGTTGAGCTTAAATTACTCCTAACGTATCAGAGCCTAAAGAACCAAGTTGTCTAGAGTTCATCCTTGCCATACCAATTTTCTAATAAAAAAGTTAAATTTCAGCTCCAAATAGGTGGATTTTTGTGTCAAGCTCGAAGATGGCAGACACTAAATTGCTATTTTAGCGAGTTAATTGCATTCTAATTGGATTTTGTGATATCGGAAAAAACTAAAATATGAAACTCTAGAGGTTCTACGAACTGAAATTAGTTATTCATACCTTGACAACACCAGCATCATCAATCCGTCCCCAGCCAGCAGCAGAACCTGTACAGTAATTTTATAAGTTTGAGCAAGCAATTCTCCAAAAAGTCATTTTTAGTATTTTTATTATGTATCATTTTGTTTGTGAAAAATATATAGTTAACTACTGTCATTTTAAATATTTTTTATTCAGTGGTAGTACCTAACAACGTGAGCATCTCAACTCAAGATATCCAGCAAACAACTCAAATTACTTACTAGTATCCCACTCCTTGTGATTTAGTATTTACAAATTGGAAAAAAGATGTATACTTCGAAACATCGATATGCACCGTATGCAGAATGTCCAAACTAGGGATAGAACGGAACAGGTACGAGTTTGACCATACTTATTTCTATCCTTGAAGTAAAATTTCATACATGTTCCGTTCATCTATGTCAAGTATGAAATTTGTATTTCATCCCTGTTCCCATCCTCATCACATAGCAAGTATACCTATGCCTTATAATCACTCTGGCACTGTTCCAAATATTAAATAAATATTTCTTTTACAAAAGAGAAAAAGAAAACATATATTACAAGGATTTAATATCAAAATGACACATTTTTTTCTTCAATTTCAAACTTCAAGAAAAAATATTATAATTATATAAATATTAAAATAGAGTATCAAATAACAATTGCATTAATGTCAAGTAATTATAAAAAGTATTAAACAATTACACCTAATTGAAATTTAAAGACAACTCCAACATTTTTTATTTTTGCAAATAATGAGAGGGAAAATAAAATACATTAGAGATTTGAGTAAACTTGGGGAATATTGAACTAGTTGAGTTGTTGAGAGAGGCTAAAAAATTGTGCAGCATAAGAAAAGTTCTTCAAACGATACTAAAAACCAAAGAGAAAAAACAAGATAAGTTTCATAGGTTACCTAATAAACTAAGGGGTTTACATAATTGAACACTCAAAACTGATAATCAGACATTGTCATTTAACAAAAAGTAAACGACAAATAAAAATATAAAAAGGAGTAGAGATGATAAATTGTGTATTCTAAAAACAATTTAATTTGTTGAAATTGAGGTTTATATTTCATAAAATGCAATACATTTGTTGGAATGAAACTGCACTAAGAAAAAAAGTTCAAATGAGGTTGTGACGAGCGAAAGTACCTAAGGGGTCTATGGTAGATGTCAAAATGAAACAATTGAGATAATGAAAAGTTGTGTAGCAAGAGAAAGGTAGGTTACATAATAAACTAGAGTTGTTTTAGTAGTTTAAAACGACAAAAGGGCAGATATATACACATTCCTTTCCGTAATCATACATGATTTTAAATTGGGTATACTCGTACCTTTGTCCAATCAATGTTGAGATTTCTCGTCAAAATAGAGGTCGGATTCAAATAATATTTGAGGTAGTTAATTTGTCATAATGCCCAACCATTTGTGAAAACAAGATATCAATTTAACCAATAAGATGTTCATTAAAAAAAAAGATCATGAACAAAAAGATCCTACATGCACACTCAAGTATCTTATTTTCATTTCTGTATAGTAAAATCAGCAGTACAAATAGCCAACTTGAATTGAAGAGAAACATAAGACTGTATACAACATTAAGATTCAAATTAATATACAGCACCTGCCAGATATAGTTGGTGAGCAATAGTTGATAACTGAAGTGGAACTTTCCATGTAGATGATTCACGAGTAACAATTCCCTGTACATGAGTAGCAATAGTAGATATTACTAAAGTAATATCATAACGTTATTTAAATAAAGTGTCCCTGCTGAGTAGCATGAGGAATGTACTATCTTACCATGTCCTTCACAAAGATATCAAGTGCTGAACATGGTGTGTAATCATTGTCAATCATGTGTTGGCCACGATTCTCAAACATCCTGAAACAAAAGACATATCTTAAGGTTAGCAGTTAAATTTTCTATTAAAATCTATGACTATGCTTTAGAAAAGAATAATGTAATACAAGAAGTAGAGAAGTGAAAATAAAACCAGAAGAGGATAAACAATCCTCAAGAATTACAGAAAACAATGCACACAAACTCCTTTGAAATAGCCATAAACAAATCACTAGAGAGAAGACATGAACACAACCATAATAACAAAAAAAATGGATTATGAACGTCACAAATTGATCAAAAAGTTATAAAAAAAAAATATACTGACTCCAGAATTATTGAGAGGACAGCTTGACTGCATCATAGAAGAGACATACCAGGAAGTTCCCCCACTAATTGTAATAAAATCGAACAACAGTCTTGTATTCAAACCCAACCGAGCTGCAAATGCTATTGCCTCAGCTGCTGCGGCAATGTGAACTCCAGCAAGCAATTGGTTAATCATCTTTATACCACTACAGAACAATTTTAACTGATGTTATTGTACATTTTTTGAATTGATGATACTACATTCAGTGGATTTCAGTGCCTCTTTCAATCAGAATTAACATTGCATTACCTATTTCATGTAAAAAAGAAACAAGTATCAGTATTAATCAAAGGAAAACAATGAATTCACAGTGATTGGTAAATTAATAAATACCTTCCAGAACCACAACCACCTTTGATAATATAAAGCTTCTCACTCAAGGCTGATTTCAAAGAAACATAAATTAACTAGAAAATTATTTCTGAAATAACTGTATATCTAGAATTAGAATTAGAATTAGCATTTTTCACATCAATTATCAGTTCGTTTTACCTGCTAAGACCTGACCAGCACTCTTAAGGGCATCATCAGCTCCTGAAGCCATTATCTAAGGATTATTCATTACATCAGTGTCTTGGTCCACAAAATCTAAAACGAAACTCCAATAAAAGACAGAGATGTATTTCACACCGTAAGTGTTCCCAATGAGGCCCTCATAACACCACCGGAAACCGGGGCATCCACCAACTTCAAATTCTTACCTTCATCTGCATTATAATCAAGTCCATGGTTAAGAATAGAGTAATTGAACAAAACCTCTGCTTTTGTAAAACTGAATGGCATTTGCCACATTAGAAAAGTTGTTGTTTCTGTTACATATTGTTGAGTTTAGTCCCACATAACTGCATGGCTATTTCTGTTGAGTTTCGTTTCGTCCCACTTCGAGAAATTAGAAAAGAAATTATAGAATCAATATTTTTCAGATTTACATTTTCTTTGTTTATCTAGTCAAAGTTTTTTTTATGGTATCAAGAGCTTCTTAATTCGTTCATGGCTTTCGATCCTACAAAAGCCTCTTTATCCACCATCTCCGGGAGCTTCTTGAAGTCAGTCATAGCTTTCAATCCAACACAATTTTCTTATTGGGCCTAATTTTAAGCGACATTTCCGTCTCCCATGTTTCCTTCCGCATTTTCAATCTCAGAGAAGCTTAACGATGAGAGTTATCTTGTTTTGGCTTCTACAGATCAAATCTGTTCTGTATGCTCATGGGCTTCATCGATATTGTGCTGCACATCTGAGTCGAAGTCGGTTTCTTTCAGATAAGGACCTTTTTGCGAAACGTGATAATAATCATGACTATGCTGTGTGGGTGTTACTAGATCAATTCCTTGTTGCTTGGTTACAATCCTTCTTATCTGCTTCAATTCTGCGAGAGGTTATTGGATGTCGATATTATTGGCAGCTTTGTGAAAAAATTCATCATCATTTTCTTCTGAAACTCGGGTACAAGTTTGTTTTCCTCGATCAGAACACAGGAACAGAAAGTAGGTGATAGCTACAGTGCGTAACTTCTTAATGGAATCAAATTGATTTCGGACTCTCTCCATCCCTATTGGCGAAACTATTTCTCTTCAAGAGAAAGTTGATGCTTTTGATTCGTTGGCTCCTGATTTTGAATCACTGGTAGGTAATCCTAGTTTCTTGCAAACTAGAATGGTTTGATTTTGATGATATTCATCCTCTTTTATTAGCAAAAGAAACTATTCACATTGTTTCTACCTTGACTCTTACTCATGCTAAATCTGTTATCACTACTCAAACTCAAACTCCTCAAGCAAACTATATGAATTCAAGCTCTCAACCATCACCTGAAAACATTGATACTGGTGGCCCTGGTAATTTTCGTGGTTTTGGTCGTGGCAGAGGTCGTAGTGGTCATGGTCGTGGACCCTCCAATATTCAATGAAAAGTTTGGGCACGAGGCTTCCTATTGCTATCACAGATTTAATCTAAATTATTAACCTCTACAGCAGAATTCTCCTTCTCAACAACAGTATTCTTTTCCACAGAACAACTATCCTTCATTTTCATTTTATCAACCTTACTATCCACTACAACATCAACCGTCATCATATCCTCCTACACAAAATCTTTACCAGTACATTATGCAGACTCCTCCTCCTCCTACCATTCCCTCACCACAATCAACTTTAGCTAACATTATTCATCAGCAAGAATCTCAGAATTCGTATGTTGATTCTGGTGCTTCACATCATATGACTGCAAACTCTGTCAATATCATGTATTATTGGACAATTGTCAAGGTCTGCCTATTAAATCTACTACCTATTAAATCTACTGGTTCTATTTTATTTTCTTCCTATAATTCCAGTTATGTCTTCATCTTAATCACATTCACTTGTTCCTCGTATTACCAAATATTTAGTGTCAGTAGATTTGCTAATGATAGTGAAGTTTTTTTAAATTTCATTCTACTTTCCAGTAGTCAAATCTCAGGATGATCAGACAGAGTATTGTTGTATGGTCAACTCAGCTCTGATGAACTCTATATTTACCCTAATATGCTTTCACAATATTAGGGTATTAGTGAACAAAAATTTCCCCATCAAACTCCTACAAACACAAATCCTTCACCAGAATTACCTACCTTCATGTTTCATCTTGGCATTATACCACCCAACCATCTTCAACTATGGTAAATATACCTACTGCACCTAATCATTTAAATCCAATTGCCTCTCCTTTGTATGTACCTAATCAAATCACATCCTTAAAAATCCAAATTAACAATAATGTGTATTTAACAGATATTCTCCCTACCTCCTTCATTCAATCACCGCCCCTCACTAGACCATAACTAATTCGGGTATAGTAAAACCTCATCTTCAGTTCACTTTGCTTCTCACTACTGCAAAACCTTCTTCGGTAAAGCAAGCTCTTTCATTGTCACATTAGAGAAGTGCTATGCCATCTGAATTTCAAGTTTTAACTCATCAAGTAAACTCGTAATAGATATGTTAATGGTTGTAAATGGATATCTAGAGTCAAAGAAAATCTTGATGGCTCTATTAACCAATACAAAGCAAGACTTGTGGCAAAATATTTTCATCAGAAGTTTGACTGTAATTATACAACAATGCATGCTTGAATGGTTTATTAGAAGATGCTTATAGGGGATCAGCCAAATGGATTTTAAAATTCTGACAGGTAACTTGTTTATATGTTATAGAAATCCCTTTTCGGACTTAAAACAGGCCCCTAGATTCTCTTATTCAACATTTTATCTCCAGACTGCATGCTATTTTTTCTCTTAAACAATTGGGAGATTTAGACTACTTTCTTGGTATAGAAGTCAAGTGTACTTCTTCAGGTTCTGTTGTCCTGAATCAAGCTAAGTATTCAGGATTTTTTGCAAAATGTTGATACGAATAAATGCTAAGGCGTTTGTGCTTCTCTGCAAGCCACTCTCAAATTGGCTAAATATGGTTCAAATTATTTTGATACTCTTATTGTTTACAAATCCATTGTAGGGGCTCTTCAGTGTGTTACTATCACATGAACTGAAATTGGAAATGTATTTAACACGGTGTGTCGGTTCATGAAAATGATGACATCAGTAAGGTTGAAGTGAATTTTATAATTTGAAGATTTTTAAAACCTAATTTCGTCATGTCTCTTGCTTGGCTACAAACTTTTATCCAACTAATAACCTATGCGAGATTTCCTTAGATTGATTATTTATGAAATTTTTAACTAGGCTAGCCAATTTTGTGATCTATTTTTCCTTGTATTTGTATGGCATATGAATCATTTTGTTAAAAATGATCTAATATTATAAAATGGACAAAACTCATGTATTATACGGTAGGTGCTGTTCTCCAACTATGTTTGGAATTTCATCTAGAAAATTTACATTTTATTAAATGAACTATGAACTCTAAATTTAATTGAAGAACGACTCCTACCGTAAAAACAATATATATGTTTTGTCCATACAAAAGTAACAAAATCATAAGTCTAAAGTTCAGTGTGCACTTGCATGGAAAAGGAAATGAAGAAAGAAATTCAGATACTAAATACAGATTAGATAACCATATCACTGGAGGAGTAACATACTTTGCAATCTATGCTCTAACTGACTCACGTATGCAGGGGAAACCGTGGAAGAGAGAATGATAGATGCTCCAGGTGGAAGAGCTAATATTAGAGAAAATATATCAGTATAGTAAAAAAGGCATCTTAATATGGGTATTAAAGATATTATACGCACCTGAAACTGCACCATTTTCTCCATATAAAACATTTTCTGCTTGTGATTCATTTGTCACCATAATTATGAGAACATCAACATCTGTGAGCAATAATAAGTGAATGACTTCCCGGTTTAGGAATCCATCAAGTTATCCTATATAGCAAAAACATAGCATATAAAGAACAAATAAATAAATGGGTTGAATATATCCTTCTGCTTATAAGTAGAAATGATTACACCAGAATGTATCATTCCGTGTTGTAAGAGGCTACGAGCTGACATCAATGCTTAGTTCTTCTAAACTGCTGAAGCTGTATTTATCATACCCCCACTCGGTTTCTCCATTATTTGTTGAGGACAGCTTGTATCCATGTATTACAGAAATTGCAGGAATTGTGGACTATACGAGTACATCTAAATCATGTACAGCATTGAGGACAATAAGAATATGATGCTTAATCTAACCCCTAATTTCATACCAATCAACTGAGAATCTGTAACGGCTATCAACCCACTTATTTCTAATATGGAATATCACGTTAATAACTAACAACTAGTACACACTACACATAAAATGGTCATGTACAAGACGTCCAGACCAATAGCATGAAAGCGGTACAAGAATTCTTGAGGTGATTAGCTATTAGCCCTTAGGATTGATCTATTTAAGCTCTCAAGATTTCTCTTGCAAAACTCTATTTAAATGTAATCTAATCATTTAAATTAACGGCCTGTTGATTAGGGGCATTGACCAAGCAAGATATATCAATTGAGTGGACAAAAATATCAAAATATAGAATATAGACAACACATTCATCTATTCTTTCACATTATTATAATATTGCATTAAAAATATGATTCTTGATCTTGCATATGAAAACAATTAAGACCTTTTCACCAAGACGTCAATTTTGAAATTCAACTTGGTATAGTGATTCAATAATAGTGTGCACTTAAAGAGTAAAAAAATCATAAAGAACAAACTAATGTATACCATAACTTCATTTACAAGATGTGCCATTAGGAAAATGTATATCCTACATCAATTAAAGATATAGCCAATGTAGTCCTTATAAAGTTTGGGCAATTGTCACTTTAAAGGTTGATCTTGTAGGGTTAAGTTTGACTATAAATCCAAATTCTGAAATGTGGTATCAAAGTTTATCATAAATCCTCTATTAGGTCCCTCGTATTTTTTTGCGAGAAAGGGTGTGTTTTTAAGCATCCCATTCCTAAAAGCTAGATTTTGTGAAGTCGAGTTGGTTCCAAAGTCCAAATTCTAAAGCAAAGCAATTCCCATTGCCATAACCAATATCTCAAGCTTTTCTTTTTTTAGAGCTGGGAATAAAAAGGAAATATTTTATTTATCTTATTATTCACTACACTACCAATGTTTCAGCTTTTTATGTAGCATTTTATTTATGGGTACGTAGTATATAGCAATTTACCTTTGCTCACTTCAGCTGGAGAATTTCCAATCAGACCACCAGCATTTGTGAATCGTGTTAGGGTTGGTTTATACACCTAGAAAATGAAAAATTGAAAAGATGCTTACAGTGATCATATAACTTTTTCTTCCATGATATTAAAGTAATATTTTGATCTTTGCATGAATATACAAACACCCACATTCTACGTCATAAACAGATATAGAACTAAATAAACCCAATCACGCAATGTAATCTATCATTTTAATTTTTAATAGAATAAGTCAAAAGCCTCTTTAATTAAACAAACAACCCTTTTTTTTTTTTTTTTTTTTTAATGATTAAAACAAAATGGTACTAGTTTTTTCCCTAACAAAATTTACACAAATAAAGTCAACTTCAAACATTCAGAACAAGTTTTCAAGTGCTTTTAGATATTATAGTTGGAGCTGACTCTTGATTTTCTACTTTCTGATGGAGCACAAATATTACTACCAGGCACCCATGCTATTGGTAATGCAAAACCAACATTTGTATTACCTTTGGTCAACCAACTCATTATTAAGATACTAACGTCAAGTCTCCTAGCAAATTTGTGAGTAATATGCAATATATCTTAAGATTTAAGAGTGAGAAATTACGTCATAACCAACAACGCAGAATTTTGAATTCACTAAATGCGTTGCCATGCCAAATCCCATAGCTCCAAGGCCGATAAAACCAATCCTTCTCGCACTCTTAGAATCAGTTGTAAATTTAGATGCCAATTGCTCTGGGTTATACGCATCAGCATTTGCAGCATCTAAAATTTTAACCCCGTAAACCTTTTCCCAAACCTGTCATTAAGATGAAGAAAAAATGCTTAACATTAGAAGTGCTCCTATAATGGTATCAGATACACAATGTATCCGACCATCATAGATGTTAAGAGAACACACTACGGATTCTAAAGAAAAAATCAAGTTCTGATTGAAAAGCTCAAACAGATGTTCATCAATAACCTTAGTCAATATTGTAATATCTTCTCCACTATCAACAAGCGAAGCCCCTGAAAAAATAATTTTCCAAACTATGTAAGCTGGAAATAAGTTTTTAACTTTTAAAAGGGATGTATAGTTTACCAATTTTGTACCGTGAATAAGTTGTAGATGAGTAGCAGCCAAAATTGGAAGCGGAAAAGTAAGTGACTTGGACATATTCAAAATGGTTTCCTTGAACATTTAAGCAAATTTTAATATTATTATAGTGTTTGCAAAAGAATAACAATAACGAAAGCAAAAAAAAAAATGAATAATATAACAGTGATTTTACACACGCACAAAGTTGCTCTAAGGCAAGAAAAATGACAATTTTGAAAAAAGAGTCATATAGTATAAGGTAACTCAACAAAAAAAAATGTGACTTCATTCGTGGATATGAAATAGAAATTCAAGGCATTAAGTTTATTTCAAAAAGTCAAATAAACTTAGTACTAAAAGAGCAACGGCTAAGGCTATTAAGTAGGCCCATAAAATCATTTATATCTCTAGGACATCATTTCGTAAAAGAGATTGTTTGTGTTGGAGGACATAACAATGACAAATTCAAACATTGAGCTGAAACTATAATTTAATTATAGGTGCTAGAAATCAAACTCCTTACAATTTGGTTTTCAAGGCTCTAATACCATGTCAACCGATCACTTCAAAAGCTTAAGCTACAGGGTGGAGCTTCAAGAATGGTTTACGTCTCTGACAGCAATTAATCACTTTTTGTATCATAAGATTATATATAATGTACGGTGTTTACAGTCTATATGTTTAATAGATGTAAACTGTTTGAAAATCATTTTGGCCTTTATAATCAATGCTTCAAATTTCTTATAACATAGATCAATTCATCTTATGACATTAATTTCAAACAGTGTTTAATTTATGATAATATATGAAGTCTATATGTTTTTTCATTTTACACATTTTTAAATTCGTCCATAAATATCAAAATGTGCTTTTTAATAAGTAAAAAGCTGGAAGTTGAGTTTAAAGGATAGACATGGGAACAAACAAAGACTATAATCAACATGAAATCCGCTGAATTGAAAGGATAAACAGAACAAAAAATCTGTATGGATAGTTTCCATTTGAAATTTCTCCACTGATGAGGAAAATAGAAACAATTTTACCAGAAGAAACCATTTGAATGGATTATTTCCGTTTGAAAAATTCTTATTTGTGAGGTTTCTGTTATAAAATTACTGTTAATCAAACCATGGTAGACTACTTTTGATTTCAATGTAATCATATAATCATCAAATATGACAAAAAACAATGAAATATATAATTGTTCAAATCTCCATTGATCTTACCAACTCCTTAACAAAAGTGTTCAGAATTTGATGATTAACCTCTCCCTTCAACAAAAGGGGTAAATAATTCTTGAACGCCCTACAAAATCAATGAAATTATTTCCACCTTCCAATAGAGGACGAGGGGCATCAGTTAAACACATACCATGAATTTCCTGCAGCATTGGAAATTATATCATAGATTATCCAAGGATGAATTCCAATTTTGGCACCAAGAGAGAGGGCCTCCACTGCATTAATGAAATGAATGCCTTCCAGCATCACATTAACCATTTTAACCTTGCTGCAAAGGAAAAGGGTCAAAATTTATTAAATCTAACACATCCAACAGAACCCAGCAACCTATAATAGTAACTTTTGGTTGGGATGGATACTACATATTAGGATTATAATCTAAGTTAATTATTTTCACTTCATGGGAGAGGGAGAAAAACAAGAAATGGTCCAGTTAAAGAATTTTACGTAATGGCAATATTAGGTTTTAAAAGAGCAAGAACGAAGTAAACCTGCCACCACCAATTTCACCCTCAAAAGTGAAGAGCTTTTCACACATTGCTGTCAACAAAAGGCAACAATAAATTAACCTTCAAATATAATTAAAACAAGTGGCCCTTTTCTTAATGCATATCAAGTTCAAAAACTGTTTAAAACAACAGATCTCAATTTTACCAGTAAGAATATGCTGTGCTCGTGCAATTGCATCTAGTCTTCCAGATGATGCAATCTAAATATTCAAGAAAAAATAGTCAAGATACATGCTAGGTATCTAATTAGAGAAGGAAATTCATGTTTATTCTACAACCCAGCAATAAATTACTAATACAAAATAATGAGACAATAACTTACGATGACTTTTCCATTCAAAGCATCGGATCTCCCATAAGAGACATATGCATCAACAACATAAGCAATCTCATGAATTTCTACACGATATACAAATATGGTTAAGTTTGGACTCCTTTAACAAAGAATCAACAATCTTACAAAGCCAAAAATATCATGGCATGTATTACCTGCTAGATCCCTCTCCAGTTTATGGAGAAATGATGGTAATGAGGTCGAACGGAGAATAAGAACAGTATCTGGTTTTAGACCTGCATAACCCAAAATGAATGCTGTTTACATGAAACAAAATCCTAGTACGTAAAACCTGTTTAACGCCAAATAGCTGCATGGAGACCTTTCAAAGCACCATCATCTCCAAAAATGAGATCATTAGTTTGATCTATGTCAGATATTAGGATAACCAGAGCTATTACATCTGCAAGTGGGACAGAAATATATGTATTAGGGAGACCATGTAATAGTGTAATTTACTTAAACTGTACAATCAATGTTCTAGATAACACCAAAGGGACGGTTAGATTGACAATATCATTCCACTGATCATACTTTGAGAGAAAATCATGACCATACCAATTAACAACAATAATAATTCATTAAGAATCATCTCTCTTTATACGATGACTAGTTCTTTACTGAAAATTCTTGTAAAATAAATAAATGTTGAACTCGGAAGTAACATGAAATATGGCAAAGCAGATTTTGTTTCTAATACACGTTCACTAGAAGGAAGTTTAAAAACTTAGTATCTTTTTTTAATACAATAATGCAATAAATGTTGTATCCAAGAAAAAGTTGCAAAACGGGAAAAAACAAGCAGAAAAAGGAAAACAAGCAGAAAATAATGAGAGTAATGCTCCCCAGAGAATGATCCTCTGGACATCTATTTTAATTCCAAAATGTCCTCGACAATTACAAACAACATCCTCTAATACTTATAACCGAATTCTATGTCCAAACTCTCTCCTATAACTAACTGATTCCCCCCACTAACAGCAATTACTGAATGGTCATATTTTCCCTCTTGGGCCTACGAACATAAACTTTAAGATGTGTCACGACAACGACCTTAATCATGAAACTGCCTTTCAATTTCGTCTTTGTGATGATAAGCATAGACGAAAGCTGATCGGTTTTGAATTCTTTTTCTAGAGAGAAAGGATTTTGCTAGGAGTAAAGACCTCCTCATGCTAGCTCAATCTAAGCTACAAATAAGAATCACATACAGAAGGAGTCACAAGGAGAGGCTTTTGATTCTGAAAGCAAATAAAGTCCACTTTTTCAGTTGTTGTCTCATGCAAAACCCCTTATAAAATCAGGGAAAATGTACTATCTCAAACGTTAGCGTGACATATCCTTTATCCTCGAAACTTATAACATATTTGCCCGCACGAACCTTCAACACCTTAAAAATCCCTGTGATGAACATTTCGTGCAATTCCCTAGACCCACGTTAAATTCCGTAGTTGTTGACCAGTAATCCAAATGAATTCATCAACCAGAAGCACGATTGGATATCCGGCTATGATGCCTTCAAGTTTAATCGTCTTCGACCCCGCCAGCTCCTTGGGATCCAAAGCGCCGTAATTAATAATCAGACACTCCATCTCACGTTCGTCAGATTCAAGTTGTTTGTCTTACTCCACTTGGGTTTCATCCGGTGGGCTTTCGCCCTCCCAAATCAGCAGACGAAGGTGCTTGTTAGACAAATTTGAGTCGGACCCCAATTTTGACCGCACTTGAAATGTAATCCGCCAGCCCTATGCTCCATAAGATCATAGTAAGGGAGATTGCGAGTACTTTTTCCTTCGGAAGATCCAAAATGAGTTCAGCTGCCTACGGGGCTCGCTTTCACTCTATCATGCTGAATGGGTTGAGCCGGAAGGCCCATTAGTAGGTGACGAGAAGTTACTTGGGAAGACAATGCAATGGATGGAGATCGGCATCTCATGAAAGAGCTGATCCGCCAACCGTTTCCAGCATAATGATCGAGTTTACTCGTAATAAGGCGCACAACCGAGATCATCCCATGTCAAGTTGAAGGCTAGAAATGTCAAAACCTCTATTATAATATTTTCACGCAGACCACCTTGAGAATGAAAGAGAACGGAATTTCCACCTTGAGAACAAATTTATATAAAAGATCATGAAAGTATCCTCCATCTTAAACCTTGATGCTACGGCTTATGGGTCATTTTATCGTTATATGGTGTTTCTTTTCTCTTTCTTATCCCAGGTGGTACTTCCAAGTCACACTTACTTTAAGAGAGTCATGTATTCCATATAGATTTGGGAGTGATGGACGTGCATCTCGGGAGGGACCGAGAAGTAATGTTCAGCCTTTGCGATCCAACTAACAGGGTCTTCGCCGCGCTTTGACAAGAGTTGCAAGTTGTCTTCAACAGTCATGCGATGCTGAGATAGAAAACAGTGATCCAGTAGGAGCTTCTAAAACCCATGCGCATCTCAGCAGAAAGGGAGGTGAGGTGATACTCTTTGTTAGCTCTAAATGCTAAGGAGGGAGTTCGACGAAGATGAATGCTTTTTTCAATTTGAGATCGTGGATCAGAAGAGTCGATAGGAATGCAGAAAGCTTCGACTCTTAATTCTCGTGCGCATGCACCAAATGTTATAAGAGGAGAGGACAGCCAAAAGAGTAATCCTTTAGGTGGAAGGACGTCATGACTTGAGTAACATTCAACTAATTTATCCTACTCAATATTGTCACCTCCTTGAAGAATATATTACGACCTAACAAGACTTTTAGCTTCATGATCTGTAATTGAGTAACTGGCTGATAAACGTACGGCGGAAAACTTTAGCTCGCAATTGATGACAGAAGCTGACACTCAAAGGACATTTGAGGATTTTAAGGTATTACGCCTAATGTTTGATATTTTTTTAGATTTCCGAAGTACGTTAATTATATTAAATCAGAATTTAGAATGATATCGCATTTTATATAACAATTTATGAACTTACTACAACAAACTAGAGCAAAGAAATACAATTTATGAAATAGTCAAAGTCAACCATATGGCTGAAATTTACCTCTCCCAGCTTCTGAAGGGCTTGAACATCTCACTCCTCCAAGCTTCACGAGTTCTTCAATAACAGGATTATTTATCTACGGAACAATATATTCCAAATGTATGAATTAAATGCAACCTCTCTTAGTAGTGATGGTGTTTAACAAACTAAAGAGTAAACAATAGTTCCAATAAAATTATAATAATAGAAAATGCATAACCTTTTTAGAGTTTTTTCATCGAATACTTTACATTAAATAAGAGTCAAACATAAATAAAAATGACATAAATTTATATTAAACATGATATTCGACGTAAATAGATATAAATTAATAATGAAAGATATCAAATTCATCAATGCCTTGAATATTTTTAGTACAGATTATATTTCATTCGTTGTCAAATTTATAGTGCTCTTCTTATCAACAAAAAATTATAGTTCTCTATTTGTTTATGCACTTATTGGTTATCAAAAGGAAAATATTTTCACAAGGAATGCCAATAAAAATGTATTATGGATGCTGTTGATACGCAGCTTTCATATGATTCGAGAACTTAATGTCATTCTAAGATAAAATCCAAGGTAATTAAATTGCTACCCGGCCACCTATGCAAAATCAGTTGTTGGGTGTTCAACTAAAAGGGCTAAATTAATTTTCCTTATATGCCCAGTATAAATACATGCACCACAAAAGCGTTCTTGTTACCGTACTTTTTAAATATTTATATTGTATCATAAGTTAATAATATATATAGATTGATTAAATTATTTTATAAGACCAAAACAATGAGTGAAAGAGTAAGAAGAAAATGTTAGCTGTAGACACTACATCTATAATAAAAAAAGAAAAAAAGAGAAACATGTGGTAATTTTATACAAAATATTTTAAATAATGGTTATTTCTAAAAAATCAATTAATAATTATATTAAAATAAACCGTTAACAATCATATTATAAAGGGCAAAATAAAAAATAAAAATTTAATAAAAAAAGTATGCTTATAAATATATATATATATATATATATATATATATATATATATATATATATATATATATATATATATATATATCCTTTAAACAACGACTAAAATTTAATTATATAATATCTTTTTAAATATCAAAATATTATGTAAATTAAACAAACCTTTTTAAACTCGGACTAATCATTCAACCAAAACCATTTGGTTCAGAGTTTAACAAACCAATCGATACTAACAAAAAAATATTAATTAAAAATACATAAAATAATATTAATCTTTTAAATGTATATGCAAGTTTAAATAGAATGAGTGCATTTTAAATTTAAATTATGTACATATTGATATTTATTAAGAATAACAGTTTTATATAAAGTAAAAAACAAATCAGTATTTCAAATTGTTTTATATTTTTGTATGGTAAAAAGGATAAATTTTTAATTTATTATTATGTGTTAACCCGATTTCTAGTAGTTTGACTGGGTTCTTTTTACTGATTTTGTATCATCCGAAGCAGACGTGTCACAGGTTTCTAGTTCCACAAGAAATAAGTTCTTAATCAGACAAAAGAACTGAATTCCAGTCAGACAGAACTAGTACAGGTTTGAGAATAATCCCGAGAACTAATATCACAGCAATATTATATTTAAAAACCAATTGGTACAATTAAAACTTGATTTATAAGACCAAAATACCGTGATTACAAAAATAATATAAAAATTAAATAGTCAAAATATTATTACAAGGCTTTCATCTTAAAAAAAGAAAAAGAAAAGTTCAGCATAAAGTTCTCAAGTCAAACAAGGTTTCTTAAATAAAAAAAAAAACGGGATGAAATTTTCATTCTTGTACATACTAATTTCAAATTAATTTTGAGATGTTAATAAATAAATAAATAAAAATTCCCTCAAAATAACTTACATTTTTTATGTTCATTTCTCCTTCTAAACAGTTCCTTACATATTATTATTATTAAAATAAAAGTCAGTCTTTATATTGGTTAAATTATATTTAATGATAACATACAAAAAATAAATTACATTTTACATAAATTAAAACTTCACCTAAATTAGTTTATAACTAAATTAAAATCTTCATAGACTTTTAAAAATTAAATTGAATATTTAAAACAAATTGTCAAACAAACTTGAGCTCGTGATAAGGCTCACAGAATAATGTTACCTTTTCAAGGCCAATGCAAAGAAGGGGTAACTAAATGATGTTTGCACGCATGGACACGTCCGACATACGTGTGTTTATATATATATATATATATATATATATATTTTATGATGTATCATTTATTTTAAGAAGCTAACTTGAGAAAAATATTTCTTTTATTGATGAATATTAAAAACTGTGTTTGATAATACTAAGAAGTTAACTTTAATTTATTTGACTCATCAACAGGTTAATTCGATTAAATATTTTTATAAATACTTACTTTGACTTAAGAGTTAATTTGAGCTAATTCAATTATTTTAATTTAATTTCTTATATTTTAATGTATTGTTTTACTATTTGTAATTTTTTTAATTTATCACTTCAAAACTTACAAACTAAGAGTTTATTAATCAAATATTAATTTATCAACTAAAAACTAATTTATCAACTTCTAACTCAGTTAATTTTATTAAAAACCCTAATTATATTATTTTAAATAATAAAATATTCAGAATCATAATATTATATATATATATATATATATATATAATTTTATAATATGAAATAAGAAATGTCAATGATAGGTAACTTAGGTGAAATTTAAATATATTGTGTAATAAGTTTTAACTAATGAATATTATTGTAGAAGTGGAAATTTTTCAAGTCAAAGGAAAATACTGAAAGAAAATAAATTTTGTAAATAAACAGCTGAGATTTAAGAAAAAAATTTGAAATAATTTGTTTATGAAAAGAGAAAAAAAAAATTAAGAGCAAAATAAAGAAAAACATAAATATCCTGCTAAACAAAATGGTGCGACGCGCTCACCCACAAGGAAAGAATAAAAAATCAAAAAGGCAATCCCGCTCGCATAGTGGGCCAGTATAATCTCTTAATATATTTTAACTAGCAACCGAAATTTAAAATTACAAATTATATAGGTTTCATTTATTATTTAACATTTTAACCTTAATTTTTTATAAATTTAATAAATATGAATCAATAAAATATTAAATTAAAGGAACTACATAAAAATTTGTTTAACCATACCTTCTTTTTTTTCTCAGCAACAAATTAAATATTTTTAATCATACACTTAAACCTGATATTTTGCATTATTTTCTATCAATGCATTTTAATTCTTTTTAAGTAATGATAATGGTTGTACATGCCTATTTCTCTTTCAGAAATAATAATGACAAAAACTAGAGGAGAGAGTAAAAAACAAAGAAATGACGCAAGCTAAAGAATTAAAAGATTAATTGAATCTAAAGAAATTATATATTATAAAAAAAATTCATTTTTCCACGCATTTTTCTAGATGTAAATCGAACCGTTGAATGAAAATGACGACCTGTATTTTACCTAGTAACCACGCATCCAAAACTGAACCGTCGGATTTTCATTCAACGGTTCCAATACTAAGTCACTGCATGACAATGCGAGAAAACCAAAATGTGAGAGCATACGATCAGAATCCTAATTCCTAATTTGCACCTACCGCAAAAAGGTGGAGTATACTGTGATTCTAGCGTGATAGATCCTATTCGTATAGCTGTTCATATGAGACTGTTCAAAGAAAGCTAACCTCAAAAGCTCGCACACCGTATCCATGGCGAATCGCGGAATGCGCCATCTCCAAGCTGAACTCATCAACGCCAACAAAACCGATCGCCTTCTGAGACGCCATTGTGAAGAACCTTCCGATTGATTTCAGTCAACTGCAGAGGAGAAAGAGACGAGAATAAAATCAATAAATAGATAGGTGAAGTGAGGATCGAACTTGATTGAAACAGAAACGATGAAATTGGGAAATTGCAGAAGCTCAGACAAGGAAGGAGTAAGGAAATTACGCCTCTCTGTTGTATGCTTTTTTGTCTTCAATTTGATCAGAAAATTGGAGACTCGTGCAGAATGCGCGATTGCAAGGACTATAAAAAATGTCCTCACTGGGACCAATTATTAAAAATGTACACCCAATTAATTATATTTGCGATTCACTCTATTAATTTCTCTGATTCTATCCTCCGTAACTTTCCTTGTAGATTAATGAGTGCAGTGTCGGCTATTTCATTTTAACTTGTGGTTTTAAATTCAATTTATTATGATAAAACTTAATTAATTACTTTAATTTCGTTGTATAGTTTTATTTCAATTATATTGAATAAAAACATTTATTTAATTAGTACACTTAATATCTTAAAATTATAACTCCTCTTAGTGCTAAATAAGTGAGTGAAAAAAAAAATTGTGTGATGCATTGATACATATGCTCGTCATAATTTATTAATAAAGCATTGAATAAAGAAAAATAAATTAATGTACCTACTTAATATGAAATAATCTAATATGGATATATTTGGAGTGAATCTCTAAGATATTTAAATTAATGTACCTACTTAGTATGAAACACTCTGATATGGATATATTTGGAGTGAATCTCTAAGATATTTGAAATTAATAATACTTTTAAAGACGTAGTTGTAATCAATTAGTTCGGATACATGAATATGATATATAATAATTAATTATTTTCAAAGAAAAAATAAGTAATATAATTTGTCTAATAAATAAATCTATATTTGTTTATGGAGTAATAAGCCTATGAACACACTACATTATCAAAGAAGTACTCCTCAATTCTTTCATTCATCATATTCTACAATTATTTTAAATTTATTGACTCGATCGTTAAAAAATTTTCTAAAGTGAATCTCATCACGAACTTCTTTATTAGGATATAGCAACTCAACTCTTAAGAGTCTTAGTCCTTATATGTCAAAAACACTTAATTCAAATTTAGTAAGAATATTTAGCATTCATCTTGGGATCCAAGTAAAAGACTTTTCCAACCACATTGCATATGCTTCTTACTTGAATCCAAACTCAAGCATCCACATCTTCATATCCATAGATGGATCCTAACATAGTCATCAATATCAAAAGCCACATGGAGACACTCATTTAGAAAAATGAGAGAAATCTCTAACAAGTGGTAATCGGTATGTAGGAAAAATTTGACAAAGACTTTAAACACCACTTGAAGCTTACATGAATAGAACATTATTACGAGTTTCAAGCTCTAAATAAAAAAACTCGACAATCTTGATGGATATTGTTCCACTCAATGCTTAGAGGCAAACGGGTAGTCTCAACATTCTTAACGGGTGTTCAAGTCTTGTACTGCCTAAACAATCAAAGTCCCTCACCATCAGCAAAGCATAAGGAGCTGGTTGACAAGTCGCCAGTACAAACATCGATTAGGAAAGCTCAGATCAAGCTCCAAGATCTTGACAAAAAACCATGACAACCAATGACGCTAACTATAACACATTAGCCAGACATGATAGACAGAGTAAAAGACAAGAAAAAGGTTCTTGAACATTATAAAAAAGCTAAAAGAAATTGAATACTCCTAAAGATCTCGTATGAGTTCCAAGATCTCCACACAAAGAGAATTATGAATATTTGATCAATAATTTTCTTTTATGGTTATCCCTAAACAATTAGTGAACAAGGTCATGCAAGTCAACCTTTACAATTTTCACCATTTCACTACAGATTGAATAGGTCCAAATTCCCAAGTGGATTACCCTTAATATCAACAAATATGACAAATCAATTGATTTGTAGACCCGTGTCATGTAACGTCCTAGCCGGAAATTACTATTTAAAAATAAATAAGAAATAAGATTTATAAAACATCACATTTATTCTCGCAATTTCCCAAAAACGCGGGAAAATTAAAAGTTCAACATCGCTTCCGTAGTAATTAAAATTGTACTATTCAGTTATTACAAAACCAAACCATAACAAAATACAAAAGAAAATCATAATAAAACTGAGTAAATAATCCCGTCGTGATTCCCACTCTGTCTCTACGTATTCGCCTGCTCACCTGCATTAACATCTGCTCCCATGTAACAAGTTACATGATCATCGCCACACACACACAGATAGGGTGAGCTCATTTAAATAAAACCAAACAAATATAATATTAAATTCAACGTCGCGACATTAAAACCCCGGGTTAGTATTCTTCTGCCTTTTTCCTTTACTCTTCACTTCCAGTACTTGCATTTAGACGTCTATCATTTCTATACCCTTTAGGTGAGAACGATGATCGATCTTTACTGCACGAGTGTCTACTCGCCCCTCCGACTACAGGCCACCACCTGATAGTCCACACGTGGGAATAACCTTGCCACAGCATCTCACCGTGACACCAAGTGGAGCTCCCCGAAACAAACATAAAGTTTGTAGCTGTTCCAGACTACCAAAACTCTATCAGAATCACTCTGAAGAGGGCAATCATCCGAACCTCGTCGTACGAGCCACAACTCGTACACTCCACTGGACTTCCTAAACCACCAGGCTACAACCTAGAGTGGTAACGTGTTACTCCAATACGGGTTACACTCGTAACTGGACCCCCAACCAAAGACTTGCATCATGAACATCACTTAAAGTTGTGTAGAAACTTTTCCTCGTGCACCATCACTGAACCAAAACCGCTTGGCGCGCATCTCACATCGCCAGGCACACACTAGGTTCAGACCGCCTGGCGGGCATCACACACCGCCAGGCGCCACGCGCCTGCAGCATCATCACTGCATTGTCACCGCCGGGCGGACCCACCATGCCGCCAAGCGCCACTCACTGTCACCGCCTGGCGCACCTGCCTCGCGCCGCCAGGCGCCACCGCACCATCAGAGTCTTTGTTGCACCATTCCGCCTGGCGGAACCCTCCCTACCGCCAAGCACTATGACCATTGTCGCTGATTGCGTTCCGTCCGCCTGGCAGCTCGCTCGCGCTGCCAGGCGCCATACCAATAGCGCAGTGCTATGGGTTTCTTGGCACTTAAACAGATCCCCAAGGGATCCCAATCATACAACACAACCTAGCTTTCCAGTCATACAACTATAATAAGATTACACCACACCCATTCAAACATGCCATCAAATCAAGTATTGTCATGCACCCATACTCTCCTTCACTTACCCCTTTAAACATGCCACATACATTCCACATACACC
>Ga0214544_1002010_pt1 | contig 42884 bp, 23 predicted proteins | sample CNSS3metaG_FD_160074 | JGI IMG/M metagenome (GOLD analysis project Ga0214544, IMG submission 160074) | Root nodule microbial communities from cowpea collected in UCLA plant growth center, Los Angeles, California, USA - CNSS3 | ecosystem: Host-associated > Plants > Roots > Nodule | place: USA...
AAAAACATCTATATATATAGATATATATATATATATATATATATATATATATATATATATATATATATTTGCTCATTATTTGTATGCAATCTAAATGTATTCTAACTTAAAAAATTTAAAGATAATACTATTTCATTAATATATATGATTTAAATTTATATGAATGTTATTTAGGATTATATTTTTAAGGGTTATATATGTTTTTTTCCCTTAACTTTTCGATGAATTTTGAAATTAGTTCATTTCAAAATTTTGGATCAATTTAGTCTTACATTTTTTAAAATACTTGAATTTAGTCTTTCTAATCAAATTTTATTAAGTTTATTTGACATTTCAAGCACGTTTCATAATAGTATTTGACTTAACATTAGAACAAAATTGTGTCAAACAATATAAACAACTCAAATACAATTCTTATGAGATGCATACTAAACATTAAATAAACCTAACAAAATTTAATTAAAAAGACTAAATCAACGTATTTCAAAAGATGAAGAATTAAATTGATTAAAAATTTTAAAATAGACTAATTCCAAAATTCACTGAAAGTTAAAGACAACAACATTTTTAACCCTATTTTTAATCACCACCCCTTTTAAATCAAGTTAAAATGTAAAATGGGCTTATAATGTAAGATTGTTTTGGACTAATTATTTATATTATTTTTTAATTATTATCACAGATCTTGTTAGGAGCATCAGTGTTATTTTTTAAATTTTTACTATCTATCTAACAGTTCGTATTGTTGTTATTTTATGAATATTAAAGGTTTACCTTAGTGGCTTCGATTTCCTTTTCTGAAAAAAAAAATGAACGTTGTAACTTCTTTAAAAAGTATTTTGATGTTTTTCTAATATTCTATACACATATAAAAGTTAAAAGTAATTTCATATCTTGAAAAGATAAAATATTGAGTTTTTCCATTCAAATAAAATTCTAGCTTTTAATACTTTATATAAATATTTTAAATAACTTGTTATAATTACTAATTCATTGAATTCTTTAACTAAATCCATGTATCTATCATCATATTCATATTAGGCGGATCTTAGTAATGGCCAAGGAGTCATAATCTCCAAATTTTTATGTATTTTTTATTTATTTATATGTAGTACATACTATATTGGAAACTAAATTAAGTAGTTTTATTTATTTATTTTTTTAATAAAATATGTCATTTAATATTAATAAATAATGAAATATAAAATTAAATAAATAAAGAATAGTTAAATTGAGATATTTTAATGTTTTATTTTATTATCATTTGATTTTTTTTCAGTTCTCAATTCTCTCATCCATCATTGAAGATAAAAAAGACAACTCTTTTTATCTCACTTAATATTGAAATATTAATTTAATAATTAATATTTTTCATTTAAATTTTTTGTATATTTTTTTATGAATCTAGAAAAAAAAATTATATATTATATGTTTTTTATAACTTTTTCAAGTGTGATTTATTATCTTAAATTTTTTAGTTATTATATCTCTAAATTTTTTGTTAGAGTTGATAAATTATTCTTTATTCTTAAATGTTTAACAAAAATAGCTATAATGATAAAACATAAAAGAACAAATTCACTTTTAAAAAAAATAAAAACAAAGATGAAAATCAAAGAGATCCTAGTTGTTCATATATTTTAAAACACGATATTAAGCAATGTTAAATTATAAAAATATTTTAAAATTGAAAAACTACATATGTATGAAAAAAGTTTCATATTAATTTTTTAAACATATATAAAGTTTAAATGTATTATGTTAGCCCACCACTGTTATTAGACACCAATAAATATATTAGAACATATGTACGTTGGGTCTTGTTGATTTCTTGAGATGAAAACTTTAAAAGAAAAACAATAAAAAAATTTCATGAACATCTCTTGATTTTTCTACCCCTATTACATTTAATAAAAAAATGTTACTTTTATTCTTATAGGAGATTCATTTTAAATTATTTTAAACTTTGGACTGTTTGTTTATCATCACCCATGAAAAAAAGTTTTGGAAAGAAAAGGAAAATTACGCATATTAAATTTATCGTAAAACATTCACAAAAATATATAGAAAGTTATATAAATCATGATTTCATTAATATTTGATGATTATATAATTAATATTTAGTTTTTTAAAACAATAATATTAATATAATAAATAAAGGTATTGATAATAAATAAATATTTTTATATTTTTATCCAATTAACTTTATTCTTTACTTTTTATTATTTTTTCTTTTTTTTTTCTTGATCGATTCTTTCACTTTACATAAAGCATTAATATTGAAAAAAATATCGTGAACGAGTCACATGTATTATATCATTACAAAGAAGAAAATAAAGGATGATTTGTATCCTATCGTAGATTGTGTTTATATGATTGTATTCTTGAATAGCTCTCTAGCAAGTGTTGAAAAAGAAACTAGTCCTTACTTTGATCATAAGCTAAATCCAATGCCATTTCTATGATGATCATCTTCATGTTGAACATCATTTACCAACTAGAGTAAAAGTAGTTGGTTGATTCCTAAAAGTTCTATCAAATTACTTTTAGATATATAACTCTTTAACCATATTTTTGCTCAGCATTCGAATACTGTAGTTCTGGTATGTCATTTTCGTCCAACGAGCAACCAGCTCGCTCAACGAGTGACCCTGGCGCCCAATGGTTATTTTTTGGCCTTCCAAGGGTGGTCCAAAGCAGTATATACATATAAGTGAGTCCTTTCTCCATGTTTGTAGTGCTGGACTTGATCTCGGTGTCCCTCGACATGATTATTTATGTAAAAGTCAATCTTTCATGTCCAATCATGCTTCTTTGAGTTTTAACTTGTTTTTCTCCACCATAATTCCTTCCTATTATCTTATTTCACACACTCATAATAGATATTAGAAGTAAAAAAGTATAAAACAACTAAAATACGAAACAATGCAAAAACAACATGAACTAAAGATTAAACAAGATAAGAGTTACGTAGGAGTTGATTTTATTCACAAAACTTAACATCAAAAAAAGTAGAAAACAACAACGTTATCAATTACACATGAAGCAAACATACCCAAGCCAATCTAAGAAACGGCTCCGAGTATTGACTTGAAAATTGCAGCAAGAACAAAAAAAACACGAAGCATTCTTTCTCAACGGGCGTTCTAATTTTTTTTCTTCTGAGATGTAGTCTAAACTATCTTCAGCAACTGAAGTTCCATCAGCAGCTAGAGTTTTTCTGAACATTTCACTGTTCTCTATGTGAGAAAATTTATCCTTAGACTCTCCCTTGAGTAGCTCTACCACATCAAGCATGGTTGGTCTCTTCTCAGGTAGATCCTGAGCAGAAATAAGTGCAATTAAAACAACTCTTTTAAGCTCTTCCTCCACATAGTTACCATTTAGTCTTGGATCAGCAATTTCACTAAATTTCTTCTCACAAACCAATGGCAATGCCCAATCAACTATCGATCTCCTCACTGCGAAACTAAGCATTTTGATTGGTCCTCTGCCACTCACGAGTTCCAGAAGGAGAACACCAAAACTGTAGACATCACAACTCGCTTTTGCTTGACCTAACATGGCATATTCTGGTGCAAGATAGCCACGAGTTCCCATAACTTTTGTAGTCACATGTGTTGCTCCATCAGGGATCAACTTAGCAAACCCAAAATCAGCAACCCTGGGTCTGAAATCAGAATCCAGCAACACATTACTTGATTTAATATCCCTGTGGATGATATGTGGTGTTGCTTGATGGTGAAGGTACCTGAAAGTAATAACATTTATGGATAATAAACTTTAGTGGAAGAAGTTCATAAGAAAAGTAAGGTTAGTACTTACGCAATTCCTTCAGCTGAACCAATTGCGATATTCATCCGATGATTCCAATCCAGAGGGCATTTCAATGAATGTCCATGAAGACTAGAGTGGAGACACAGATTTTGCATATATTCATACACAATTAACCGTTCCTGTCCTTCGGCACAGTAACCACGAAGACTGAGAAGATTCTTGTGTCGTACTCTTGCCAAGATTTCAAGTTCAACCGTAAATGTCTCAGTTATGTTGCTCCGAACATTCAATCTTTTAACGGCAATCTGAAATGGCAAGATTTTTTTAAACAAAGTGGCTATATATCCATGGTATTTGCTTGTCATCAACAGTAGCTTCATTCTCAAGGGCTAGAGAAAAGGTTTTGAACAGAGTTTTTTGCAGCATTAACCCCTGAAACTTTTGATCATATTTTCTAGAAATAACGTCACTAGATAAAACAAAATCATAGAAATCTAAACTAAATATAAAATGGAAAATGAGAGACTTACATTCACACATACACTCAAACACTAGATCGTCACCCCATTTGTGGCTAAAATGAGCAAGAACAACCATAGAAGGCGCAAATGCAGCAGATTTGATACAACAATAGTAACTATAAGTAAATAAATAAAATTTAAAGCATACTCATACTTGCGATCCATCCGATAGTTGGCCCCAGTACACACTGCCAAAGCCTCCTTCTCCAAGAATGTTGCCATGTTTGAAATTCTTCGTAGCAGATTTTAATTCCTCCAAAGAAAACACTCGCAATGTGGGTTGTTCTTTCCCTCGCCTTGCGCTGCATGAATAAGACTGTAATATCAAACATCTATTGGTTAAAAAATAAATTGGAAAGGCGTAATTGAGACCAAATTTCGAAGATAAAATATTCACTTTAAGAATTGTGCAAGTATAGGATCAATGAAACATAATTAAAGATGCTTAAATGCTCCAATCTTCTCTCTTAATTTTGCCTCTAGAGGTGTACGAAACAAACTTAACTAACCCTTCTTACTCGAGAAGAGTCGAGATTACAGAATTAAAAATATCTGACATTCTTTATTTTCTTCAAAATTAAACTATCATATCATACAAACAAATATCTAATTTGATCAAACAACAATCAACAAAGCAAGAAAAACAGTTAAACAAGATTTATGCATTGTAGTCCCTCGAGAAAGGAACATATATATGGTGTGAAAATTAAGCTATTCTCAAGCTTCTCTCTAATAAAATGTCTATTCACTTATGTTTGGTTCTATCATGTTATATTGGATTACGAGCTATGCTAATTGTTGATTTGTTGTCACAATATAAGTTCATAGATTCAACTCATTTTATCTTCTAGTCTTCTAGTATAAACTTTAGCCATAATAGCTCACGTATCCTTGAGCCATTGCTCACTTTTGTATCACGTGGCTCGTTGAATATATAAAATAAATTATCATAAAAGCAAAACTCTGAATAATTGTCATGACTTCATTAAGTCCTCAAACCTTCTCCTTGCCTAAGATTTGAATTTAGACATATTCTTGGTTTAAGCCTTGTTTTGCAGCCATGGTTTTCACCTTCACATCATAGATTTGTGTAGCATCCTTCACCTTGGAATATGTTTTCTCTATTGCAATCCATATTGCTTTAGTTGAATTGAGAAACATGCAGGTATCATTAATCTCCCAAATCATTGAACTCTATAACCATGCCATGTTCTAAATGCAAGATCATATGTAGTTAGAGGTTCATCTTGGAGATGGCTAGTCTTGCTTTTTCCTATCAAAATAGTCTTAATTTTATCTTGTTAAATAAAGCCTTAATTAGTAATTTGATATCTATATTTAAATTTATGATTCACTTTGGTCTTATATATTTTTTACTTAGTTAGTAATTAGTAATTTGACGTTAAGATGGTGTTGTCAAAATATTGGTCCTCACATAGAAAATCTAGCTCAAATTCATCTTTCACCTTTGCACAATTCAGAACCCTAACATCCCAAAATATCCTCATTTTGGGAATAACTTGCTTGGAATGTTTCATAAATAACTTTGTTTCAGTGTTCAAGTTTTGGTTTTGCGGGAACTTAGATGTATTGGGAGATGGAGGAAGGTAGTGGGAGGTAGAAGAAGGTGGAGGGAGTGAAAAAAAAAAAAAGTTTGAAGGTAGATGTCCAAGATTTTGACACAGACACTCGCAAAAGAAATTTGTGTCTACCTGATAGAAAGAGTCAAATTGATTCTATTTAATAAATATTTGGAACAAAAGTATAAGAACAGACGAACGTCATAACCATAAATATAGGAACGAAATTGCTGATTAAACATTAAATAAAACATTAAAATTAAGCTTAAATGAATTTTTTATTCAATTATTATATTAATAATTAAATATTACTTCAATCAAAATTATAAATTTCCTTAAAAATAATCGGTTAATTTAATAAAATTGTAAATTTTTTTACATTAATTTCAAATTCTTGATGTTTTTATTCAAAATTTCATGAATTAATTTAATTAAAATATTTTAAAATCCTATTTACCTAAAGTTTACCCGTTAAAAATATTGAAATTTATCCAAAAACACAATATTTTCACTCTTTAAAATTTAAAACTTCAATTTTCATCATTTTTTTAAAGATCACTGCGTTCTGAATATTTAACTAATTTTTTATCTTATATTTAAAAGTAGGCGAGAGGGAAATGAGCTTTTTTTACGTTAAAATAATAATTAGAATAATTAATTACAACAATTCGACTTCAAATTTGAGTTAAAAAAAACGATCCAATGTTTAATCTTACTTCCTACAAAATGATACAAGAGTGATTCATAAAAACAAACAAAAGAAAAACTTCTACAGAAGGATACTTACGAAGAAAAGGCTTAAAAATCACTGAAATATCAATATTTATCGAGGAGAGACTTGTATTAGTGTAGTTAATCAAAAATTAATTAATTGAATTAGGATTGGTTATTTATATAATTGGACCCTTTTTATTATTATTATTTGTAATTTTGGTATCCAACTTAAAGTATAATATAAGAGAGCATATGTTTTACTCAGACATATACTTAGTTTTATACAAGAACTTTGTTTTGGTTTGCCAATCTTTCTAATTAGAACCTAATGTATCCCAATATATGCATTTTTTTTTTTTGGGATTTGATTTATACAATGCAGATTCCTCTATCTTACTAATCAAATATGCTAAAAAAACATAATAGCATTTATATCTTATTACTCAATATAGGTGAAAAACACTTAAATTGTTTAATTATTATGGGTGGAGAGGGGGCAGTTAGTTAAAGACAAATAAAAGTTAATAAGAAGACTTTGACTTGGTTTTATGAGATTTACTTTTATGTAATATATATTTTATTACGTTTTTTAAATAAATAGTTACAAGCATGTTAATAATTAATGAAAAATAGCTTATATTACTTATCCACTAAGTTTTTGTGAAATTACATACAAATAATACTCAGTTGCTTCATGAGTTTTGTCCTTCTCGTCTTTCAAATAATATTTTCTCTATCCAAGAGAATCCTTTTGTATGTAATATTTTCTCACAAATTTGGCAATAAGGGTAGTTTCTGTATAATTTTTTCCATCATTACTATAAATTAATAAATAGAGTAACTATTTATTACTAATTTTTACAGGTAATTGAAAAAAGTAAAAATAGAAAAAAAAAGTTTCTATTTTATTTTTACCTTTTCACAATTACCTTTTCTTAAAAAAAAATAGAGACAAAATAATTCTTTTTATTATTATTTTAGGCATAAATTGATCGGTAGTAGATATTTTGTTATAAGAAAATTATTTTTTAATTAGACAATTTTTTTATAACTCTTTTAATTTTTTTTTAATTTTTTTATTTTTAATATTTAAAAATCACTTAAAAAATAACAAATTATATTATATTATAAAATATAATTCTCAAAATTTAATAATAAAAATATCATTATATTTTTCGATCCGTAATCAATGAATTCAATTGTTTTAAACTTATTCAGTAAGAAACTGAGGAAAGAGAATACATACTCCGTGAAGCCTTCGTAGAAGGTGCCGCTGGGCGACTCTTCAGTTTCAGCTTCGACACCAACGTCGCTGCTAATGGCATGATCCACTGTCGAAGAGTAACCGTAGAGAGGAGGTGGATTTGGCGCAACCCTACTCCGCGTTGCATTCTCCACCGTCCAACCAAAACTATCAGCACTCTCCGGTGCTTCCAAATTTGATGAAGTGGAACTCTTGATGCCATTCTCCACTGCGCGACCGAATCCATGGACGGAGGATACTTCTGAATTTGGCGCAGTGCTACTCCTTACGGCACTGTCCACCGCTGAACCAAATCCACGGACGAGGCATTCTTCTTTTTCCGAAATTGAATCACTACTACTTTCAATCGCCGTGTTGATTATTCTAATTGCACTCTCCATTTACCAAGTGAAAGAATGTAGCGTACGTCTCTGCTGATTAGGGCGCAAAAACACACACATATATAAAGAGAGAGAAAAAATTGAATTGAGTAATTGCGAGGCAAATCCAAGAGCGAGAAGAGATTGGTTTGGAAAGTACCAGGAACGAGCTGGGTGGGTGCATTTAAACTTACCACCGACTGATGGGGTTTTTGGTTTTTCATTTATATTAAAGCTCTAGTTTCTTTAAATAGTTAATTGTTTTATTAAAATATATCGTAAATATAATTAATTTTTAAAATTTGGTAATTTAGTTTATAAAAAAATATTTTAAAAATATATATATATATATATATATATATATATATATATATATATAGTATTAAAATAGATGATTGAAAATGCATGTGGATGAAATAGATGGTTGTTTTTGTTGGTCGTATTACAGTGTAATAAGCATAATGTTTGGAACAATTTGCTTGTAATCTTGAAAGACACTGCATTGTGTTTTTGTATGCATTTTGTCAAACACTTCTTTTATAATTGTCAATATTTTGTCACTCATCACACTTGTGAGGAGAGTGAAGCTGAAGCTTTTACAACAAAAAATTCACAAATTCTAATAGGGCATAGTTTACAAAAATATAGAAAGCAATATTGCATAGAAACAAGGATAAACACTACACAAACTGATAAACCCCAAGCACTCATACAACCACACTCATGCACCAAACACAAAAGCCTTCACAGCTTATATTTAATCCCTGAAGCTCATACTTCAGCATTCTCTCTCAGTGGACGTTCTAATTCTTTTTCTTCTGAGATATAGTCTAATCTATCATCAGCCAATGATGTTCCATTATTGGTTTCTGCAGCTAGAGGGTTTCTGAACATTTCACTGTTCTCTATATGAGAAAATTTATCCCTAGACTCTCCCTTGAGTAGCTCCACCACATCAAGCATGGTTGGTCTCTTCTCAGGTAGATCCTGAGCACACATAAGAGCAACTAAAACAACTCTTTTAAGCTCTCCCTCCACATAGTTACCATTTAGTCTTGGATCGGCAATTTCACTAAATTTCTTCTCACAAACCAATGGCAATGCCCAATCAACTATCGATCGCCTCACCGTGGAACTAAGCTTTTCGGTTGGTCTTCTGCCACTAGCGAGTTCTAGAAGAAGAACACCAAAACTGTAGACATCACAACTCTCATTTGCTTTACCTAACATAGCATATTCTGGTGCAAGGTAGCCAAGAGTTCCCTTAACTCTTGTAGTCACATGTGTTGCTCCATCAGGGATCAGCTTGGCAAACCCAAAATCAGCAACCCTGGCCTTGAAATCAGAATCCAGCAACACATTGCTTGATTTAATATCCCTGTGAATGATATGTGGTCTTGCTTGGTGGTGAAGGTACCTGAAAGTAGTAACCTTTATGGATAATAAACTATAGCAGAAGAAGTTCATAAGAAAATTCAGGTTAGTACTCACACAATTCCTTCAGCAGAACCAATTGCGATATTCATCCGGCGATTCCAATCCAGAGAGCATTCGAATGAATGATGTCCGTGAAGATGAGAGTAGAGACTCAGATTTTGCATATATTCATACACAATTAACCGTTCCTGTCCTTCAGCACAGTAGCCACGAAGACTTAGAAGATTCTTGTCTCGTATTCTTGCCAAGGTTTCAAGTTCAACTGTGAATTCTGTCTCAGCTCTGTTGCTCCAAACTTTCAATCTTTTCACCGCAATCTGAAATGGCAAGTTTTTATAAACAATAAAGCGGTTATACTTATACATCCATGGTATTTACTTGCCATCGGCATATAGCTTCAATTATCTAGGTTTTTGAACAGAGGTTTTTTGTAGCATTAACCCCTGAAACTTCTGATCATATTATTTAGATCAGTGACAATAACAACAATAAGCAAATAAATAAAATTTAAAGCATAGTCTTACTTGTGATCCATCCCAAAGTTGGCCCCAGTACACACTGCCAAAGCTTCCCTCTCCAAGCTTGTTGTCATAGTTGAAATTATTCGTAGCAGAGTGTAATTCCTTCAAAGAAAACACTCGCCATGTGGGTTGTTCTTTCCCTCGCCTTGCGCTGCACGAACAAGACTCTTATATCAAACATCTATTGGGCAAAAAACAAAATGAAAAGGCATAATTGAGACCAAAGTTTGGAGATAAAAGATGCACTTTAAGAACTGTGCGAGTTTACGATCAATGAAACATACAACATACACCTTGGTATGTTCAGAGCAGTTAATCATGTTTAAATGCTCAAATCTTCTCTTTTAGTTTTGCTTCTGGAGTTGTTCCTGACAAGCTTAACTAACCCTTAATTGATTCTTCTTAATCAAGAAGAGTCAATATTGCAGAAATTAAAATATCTAACATTTTCAAGATTAAACACAAGACTGAATCATTCCATACAAACAAACATATAATTTGATCCAAAAAAAAAAAAAAAAAAAAAAAAAAAAAAATAAAAAAAATAAAAAAATAAAAAATAAAAAAAAAAAAAAAAAAAAAAAAAAAAAAAAAAAAAAAAAAAAAAAAAAAAAAAAAAAAAAAAAAACAGAGCAAGAAAAAAGTTAAACAACATTCATGAATTACTGTCATACCGGTTCGAAACTTTTCCGCAGCAGAACCATAAAGCCATAATTTTCACCAACCCACCTTCTCCCTTCTCTGTGCTTTGCAAAACAAACACAGAAAACGCGAACAAAATCAAAACTTGAAACCGACCAACCTTCTCCCTTCTCTGTGCTTTGCAAAAGAAACCCAGAAAATGCGAACAAAATCAAAACTTGAAACCCACCCACCAACCAAAACAGTTGTTGATGTTGTTGTTGTTGTTCCTTGAACCTCGTACTTGTTTCTTAGGATGAAGATTTGGTTCTCAGAGTGAATGCAGATAAACGAACATGTGTTGCATGGAAACAAAGACAAGAAAAGAGGAGGAGGATAATGATGCAATGTTAAAGGTGATTTTAACAGAAACCCATAAAAAAGTGGTAAAAAAAAAGAAAAAAAAAAAAAAGCTTCTGTTTAATGGAAGTTAAGGCTCGTTACTCCTCTGGGTCCTTGTCACACTGAACTCCAGCTGTGGAAAATATTAATGTTTTTTAATTATTAAAGAAAACAAAATACGGGTGGGGCCTATTTCTTTTTATAATTTTAATTGTAATTTTGGAGAATTTAATTTGGACATGAATGTCAATCTTAGGATAAAAAATCGAAATAAGGAAGGTCTGTTGCTTAAATAGATAAAATTAACTATATAGCAAAAAAGTAAATGATAAATTAATGTACATTCATATAATTTATTTTAATATGTATAAGAGAAAATAAAAATGGTATAAAAAGATTTTACAATAACTAAAAATTCATTTTAACATAAATAATTTCATTTTCATTTTAATATAATAATTTCGGAGTTGGGAATGTTAGTTCTCTTATCTTTTTTTTTGTCAGATATTTATCTAATTTGTGTTTGAAAATTAACATTTTCATAAAGTTATATATATATATATATATATATATATATATATATATATATATATATTAAAAGTAGCTAATTTTCTCTCGTGAAAGAATTTAACTAACTTTTCTATGTTGTTGTTTTTAACAAAATAAATATATCATGTTTCTGCTGTAAGCTTATTTAATGGAATAAATGATTTTTTTTATCAAATATGGTATTGTTGATTATTTAGTCAAAACTCAACGCGGTATTTTTTTTTTTAATTTATTGGCTTATGGATTTGAAATTATTTAACATTCTTAGTTTATAAATTATTAAATTATTGATTATTTGAAGAATATTTTACGACTATATTTGTTTCTTTTCCTCTTTCGAATTTTAGTTGTGTGTGCTTCTATAATTTTTTATTGTGGAGAGACTTATATTAGTGCCGTTAATAACAAAATTAATTAATTAATTGAATTAGGCTTGGTTATTTATACTCTACCATAAATGAATATTTTTTTATTATAATTTTGGCATCAACATAAAATATAATATAAAGAAAAGAGAGAATATGATTTCCTCATACATCTTAAAATCAAACTCTTTGATGCTTTGAAGAATAGATTCTATTCTTTCCACCGAAAACGTTATGGAATAAATTATTCTTATCAAATTACATGTTGATGATGTGATTTTTTTTAAAACATATACTTAGTTTGTACAAGAATTTTGTTTTGGTTTCCAAAAATCTTTCTAATTATAATCTAATGTATCACAATATATTATTATCCATGCATTTTTTTTTTCTGAATTTGAAATCGACCATGCAGATTCCTTTATATTACTTAACAAATTTGCCAAAAAAAAAAACATTATAGCATTTATATCTTATTACTCAATATAGGTGAAGAACACTTAAATTGTTTAGTTGCTATGGGTATACAGAAGGGGTAGTTAGTTCAAGACAAATAGAAGTTAATAAGAGAAGAGTTTGACTTGGTTTTATGAGATTTATTTTTATGTATATTTTGGTCATTTTATTTTTTAAAATAAATACTCTACATACAACCAGGCTAAAATATCTTTAAACTATTTTTTAATCATAAATAAGTATGATTGTATGTGTAATATAACTTTATTATAATTCGTACAGTAATTATCTTAAAATCATATCAATGTTGAATTTTAATTCAATTCCAAACTCAGTTTTTTATAATAATTTATACAATTAAAAAAATATAATTTTTTGAAGAATGTTTTTTTTTTCTAGAATGATTTTAAAATAATTTTCATTAACAAGTAGTATTAATATAAATGAGTATTTTCTGCAGTGGGATCAACTGGTTGGTTTGTCTGGTGCATCATCTTTCACTTAAATAAATGTAGATAATAAATAAAATACTTATATACTTTATAGTAATTATTCTACTTAAATAAATTTATTAAAATAAAAGTATAAACATTGCATTTGTTTTTGTTAATGTTGTCGACATTCAATAGCTCACATATCACTTAGCAATTGAAGTCAACGCAATTTAAATATTTTTTTCTTCTTCTTATATTCTGAGATATATTTTAAAGATAAAACTGTGACGAAGTTACGTGTTTCAAAATAGACAATACTTATAAATCGAGCCTTTTTGTTGTTTTTTCTCAAATATTTTTTTTAGTCCAAGAAGGTTAGAGAAGGGGAGAAAAAAAGGGAGAAAAAAAAAAGAATTTGATGGCCTAGAAACCTTACAAAGAAAATAATTAAAAATTGAAGATAAAAAATATCTTCTCACAGAAATTGATGATATGATAACTTTTATGAAAAAAAAAAGTGGGAACTTAAATACTGAGTGAAAACAGTGACTCTCCACAAGAATTTAAAACATAGTTAGAATCAGGTCCCTTATTTATTTTTTAGTACTATTTGTTTTATGATGTATGGGCTTTTGTTTTGGATTTGTGATCCAACTTTCCTTTGTTCATTTTGGGAATGGAGCTGTGATCCTTTTTACATTGTGAAGTTCACATGCAACATACCTTTTATATATGTATATCAAATAAAATTGGAAGTAAAATTGTTTAACTTTCTTCGTTTTATTTGATTGTGTACTTCAAATATCTATATATAAAGAATATTGTTTTGGTAATTGTTCTGTAACTATTTTTTTTGTATATATATATATATTGTACTACTGATTTTATTTTTATTAATATAAATTATTTTATCTTCTAAATTATTTATTTATTTTTTATGGTTACTTTTTTTAAGAGTATATTTATTTATAAATTTAATAATATTTTAATTTTAATAATGATTATATTAATTAAATTTTTATTTTTTTATAATCATAACATAAAAATGGACACAATATGCGTGAAAGTGCATATGTTTCCACTCATATTTGTAAAAGAAATAACAAATAGTAACAGAAATATTAAATTGGATTGTTGGGCTTTTACGAGGTGCTTGGCAGTTATTAGGCTTTGACCCTTTTCTTAAATCTAATAAAATTTAATATAAAACAAAATGTAGGAAAAAAACAGTCACTCTCAATTTCTTTTTGTGTGAACTTTCCAATATTAGTTTATATATTGTAATTATATAAACTATATAAGAAAAATATCACCAAAAGAGTAGTACTAATGTTGTCTATAAATGTACTATGTTGTCCTAATATGAAATATGACATTTCTTTATAAGACAAGTGATTTTTGTATAAGTGATGGTGAGAGCAAATGATATTTATAAATGATATTTTGATCTATTTATTTATTTATTTTTTATTTACCGTTCCAATTATCCTTAAATTATCACATTATATCATTAAAACAAATCAAAATAGATAATTGAAAGATGAGTTAAAAATAAATAAAAAAGTGAATCAAAATATCATTATCCAGACAAATATTTTGTGTTATACACCAAGAAATATCAATGAAGGGTTTGGACTCATTACTACCATTATAAATAAAATAGAATTTGGATTCTCTGCTGAGTTTTTTTTTTTCCTTTACTGTGCTTTCATAATATACTAATCACCACTAATTTTAACATTTTAAAATATATTAAAAAGATATTTAAAATATCAACACAATGTACTTTTAATGTTCAACAGAGAACAGTAAAAAAAATCAATAAAAAATTTTGATTCTTATAAATACATGTAGTTAAATAAGAGGTAATCGGTTCATAAATTCAATAATGAACACATATTCATAGATTCCAATAACATATTGATAAACCTTGATAACATATTCATAGATTCCAATAACAATTGAACACACACACAAAAACTAATTTTTCCTAAACAACAAAAGTTAGTTAGTTAGTTAGTTGTGTTACAATGAAACTGAGAAACTGAACCGATTATGTAAATCCTTGTGCTGAGTCATGTGCTCCAGCCCAATCGAAAGACAGAATACAAGGTCAGAGACACACGCACGTGAGCTTCACTATTTTCTTTGTCTTCATATTTGGACTGTTGCTTCATCTTCTAAAAAAATTTAATACAAATTGAGGTAGTTATAGTAGTTGACATGTGACACCAGCTTTTGCTGCATATAGTTCCTTTTTTCATAAATATTTTTAATAAAAAAATAAAATATATAAATATAAAAATATTTACTTGTGGCCACACAAACCCAGAAGGCATAAAAAGTCACATGCAACACCAATCACAACTCTGAATTTTTAACTGTTAAAAAGAGAAAAATATGAAAAGAGAAAAATAGGAAGTGGAAGGTGGAAAGAAAGTGTGTGTGTATTGCATAAGAAAAACTAACCTTAGCCAAACTTAGGAAACTCCGTCACCACTCGCATTCTCTGCTTTTAATACCATTCTCCACATTATGACTTCCGCACTTCAAAAACCTATCTCCAACGGTCATGAACGGCGCCGGTAAGCCCTCCGTCAAGCGCAGGGGCAAAAACCACACGCCTCCGGCTAACGGCGTTAAGGTGGCAAACGGCGCCATGGTCAAAACCGCTTCTTCGACGCACTTCTCCGACGCCTCGTTCATGAAATGGACCGTGGCCGATGCTGTCCACGTGGCCACGCACCATTGGATGCCGTGTTTGTTCGCATTGGGACTCCTTTTCTTCATGGGCGTGGAGTACACGCTTTTCATGGTTCCGCCGACGTCGCCGCCGTTCGACTTGGGCTTCATCGCCACGCGCCACCTCCACGCGATCCTCGAGTCGTGGCCGGACCTCAACACGCTCTTGGCCGCGCTCAATACGGTACGTCGTTTACGCTTTCTCAGATCTGAATCGACGGGTTCTTTCTTTCTTGTTTCGGATTTTTCTTGTGGGTAATTGGGAAATGCAAATGGGTTGGTCTCAAAATCTGATATTGCGGCGTTTTTTTGTGTAATTTTTTTTATTCTTTGCATGAATGGCTTTTGAGACGCGTAGGTGTTTGTCGGAATGCAAACGACTTATATCTTGTGGACGTGGCTGATTGAAGGACGCCCCAGAGCCACTATTTCAACGCTGTTCATGTTCACTTGCCGTGGGATTTTGGGGTACTCCACCCAGCTCCCGTTGCCTCAGGTGATGATGATTCATTCAGTTTCTATAAAACCCAAGCACAGACACATTTTTCCTGGTCGTAGTTTTCTCTGATTTCGAATTTTAGTTTTTACTTGTTATTTTGCCTGGTTAATGAATGTTTGTATGACTAAATTCTAATCTTAATCAGAGATCATCACTAAAAGAATCTTGTCAAGCTTTCTCCATTTGATAATACTCACATGCAATTCAAATAATTCTGTGTTGTTTTTCTTTTTCATCACAGTCAACACTTTACCTTGATTCTAACGTTAGTAGGATATCACCAAAAGGGTTGATTGATTACTATATTATCTATCTTGTCCTAAAAGTGTTAGACGTTGTCAGTCTTTGAAACCAGAGAGCAAAAGGGTTTTCATAATAACAGCAACCTGGTAATTATGCAGGTCCAAACGTTTTGTATAACATTTAACTGAAGGGTAATGTTAATGTATGTTGAAACTCTCAAAGATTGAAATAACAGCTGGTGGATGAATTTGTAATTTCAGAAATTTCTTTAGTTTGAGAAAGCTATACAGTGATAGGAACAAGAGGAGATTCAGCAAACAAAAAAACATGTAGAATGTTTTGCTTTTGATTATTCAAACTTTTTCTGATACTTTGATTGGTGAATAGGAATTTTTGGGTTCTGGTGCGGACTTCCCTGTTGGAAACGTGTCTTTTTTCTTGTTCTTTTCGGGGCACGTTGCAGGGTCGGTGATTGCTTCGTTGGACATGAGAAGGATGCAGAGGAAGGAACTGGCTTGGACTTTTGATGTGCTGAATGTTCTGCAAGCTGTGAGATTGCTTGGTACCAGAGGCCATTACACTATTGATTTGGCCGTAGGGGTCGGTGCTGGACTTCTTTTTGATACTTTAGCAGGCAAATACGAAGACAGCAAAAGGAAAGTTGCTCTCACCACAAAGCACGATTTTTCTTGAACAGTGTGCAGAATATGCCAAAAATCATTTAACAAAAGGATCATTGGAAAGTACACAAAAGGGTGAGAGTTTGAATTGTAGAAAAGAAAAGATCAGAGAATGATACTACTATAGGAGGGAGTATCAGAGTATCAGAATATCAGAATAGAAGTAGTCTTAATTACAGTGTTCTGAGTTGAGTCTGTTTTTCTTATTGTTTTGTAAGTTGGAATTCCCTTGCCATGAACCGATGATTAAAGGAATTAAGTTTTGATTATTTCATCAGATTTATTTAAGAATGTGCACAGTAAATGAAGGTAAGATTTTAATAGTTTGGTTGTGTTAAAGTTTGGTTTGAATGTTGTGGTTATTTGCATATGCAAGTTTCTTTTGTTTGGGCAGCAAAGTCAGAGAGATCATAGATAAGATAGACGAATAATCATATAAGGCTGCTTTTGAATAATTCACTGAGTGATGGAAGCATGAAAGGAATTAAAAGATTCTGACTTTAATATTAAAAGAAGCATTTTGGCATGGGTACAAATTTCACGTTCCTGTGACTTGAATTCAAAAGTCAATTTTTTATTTATTGGTGTTGCAACTTCTGATATTAAAAGAAGTATTTTATTATATTTAACGTGTTATTGTTTAGGCAACTGAATTATGAAAATATTTAAATTATTATGGGAAAAGTAAAATCAATTGTTATATTAAAAATTCACATTAAAAATACTGTTTTATTTTTCAATATTTATTGAATTTTATTTAAATTTCTAAGTCCTTGGTGTTTGGTCCTCTGAATATAGTAATATGACGGTGTATAAAATAAATATAAAATTCACGTTCCAATAATAATAATAATATAATAATTCACGTTCCAATAATAATAATATAATAATTCACGTTCCAATAATAATAATAATATAATAGTAAATGATAAGATGATGATTGCATTTGCTGCTCTATATTGATATTTTTTTTTTTTATTTGAGTATTCGTGTCAATTTCACATTCCAATAAATTTAAACTTCAATAATATATTTGGGTTTTAGTTTATTCAAATAACTTTAAAATTTCGGAAGAACATGAACTAAAAAAATATTTTATCAGTCTTGAAAATATTTTGAGTTTTGATAAAGATTCTCACATTGAAGGTCTTAATTTGTTTTCAAAAATAAAGGTATTGAAAGGGATTATAACAAATGAAATTACATACACTTAAAAATATTAAACTTTATATACAGATAACAAGTTCTTTTTTAAAAATGTATACATTGCTTATAGAATATTGTTTAACGTTACTTATACTTATTGTGACTGTTAAAATAAACTTTTCAAAATTAAAATTGATCAAATCATATCTGAAATCAATTTTTCTAGATAAATTGAATGGATTGGCTATGTTATCTATTGAGTATGAGATATTAGAACATTTAATTATAAAACTCTAATAAATATTTAAATCTCAAAAAGGCTGGAGAAGTAAATTATTAATCTAGATTAACACAATTTATATCTGACTTTTCGTCTAAGGTCCTAAAATAAATAGATGTGACTCAAATTACGATAAGAGTGTAGTAGTAAATGGCAAAGTAATGCACACATTACTAAAAGATTGATCATTCATTCTAGCAACAAATTCAAACTTCAAAACACTAATATGGTGATTATGAAATTGAATGAATCTTTAATACCAAAGTAAACTTTCAGCAGAAAAATGAGTCTACATTCTCTACTGTTTTTTGTATTGTTTTCTGTGGAACATTAAAAATACGTTATGTTGGTATTTTAAATATCTTTTTAATATATTTTAAAACGTCAAAATTAGTAGTAATTAGTATATTATGAAAGCGCAATAGAAAAACAACACAAACAAACCCGGTAGAAGACACAATTGAAGAACAACACAAACAAATCCGGTAAAGAATCCAAATTCAAGAGAAAGAGAAAATATGTTTTAGCAGTAACAACTTAAAGAGAGAAATAATGTAGCAAAACCATAGTTTTTTGAAGACCAAGCAGAACCAGACATGGCAATGTTCAATTTAAAGAGTGAATTTATATACAATATACACTATCTATGTACTTAAAACCAACATAAAGTATATGATCTAAATGAATATTTATGAAAAGTATAACTAATCCTCAGACTCAGAATCCAATTCAATTGGACATGTTCCATCATCTACATTGGCTAGTGGATTGTACAAATGAGAACTAGGATCTGTGCATCCTAAAACAAGATTCAGATCGCATCGATCACCCTGCATCAATGTTTTCATTCATCATTAAGAAACTGAAAGTGTTCCAAGGAAAAGAAGTGTGTTAAAGAGTAAAGACACTGAAAAATGGAAGAATGTTCTCACCCCTTCTTTTGTCAAATTACCAATCATAGCACAACTTGCTATAACTGTGTTTGTGTCCGGAAATATTGCCTGCTCACATGCTCCTTCTTTACTCAGTTCATCTGCCAAACCCTGCCATATAATAACAGTACACTAAGTACTAATTTCTCACATAATGTTGTTATTTTGTCGCGTAGTGTTTGATCTGTAGTAGGTATTCATCAAAGTCTCATGTCGAGTAATATGAAGAACATAAAAAGGTATTATAAAAGTGAAAAGTTGATTCAAGATAAATAACCAAAATTCAATAAGATTTTTTAGTATACGAGAAACTTGGGTAGCTATGCGTCATTGGAATGTTTGTAAATATGTAAAAGCAATAGATAGTTGTGTCCATTACCCTATTAAAAAACTCAATTGGCTTGTTCTTTAAAGCCTTGGGAACTTCAAATTGAAGTCTATATGGACCATCCCAGTCTACTCCATTAGTAAATGAGAAGATCAAGTTCAGAGCTGCACAAAAAAGAGACGTAAACAAGATAACATTGAATGGTTTTGTCTGCAAAGTATACACAGAGAAACAAGAGAATCATATTACCATGCTTTGGAATGCATATCTGAATGGTATATATTGGAGCATCAGCTTTGCCTCGATCTTTTCTAAGCATAGCCCTTGGCTCACCACCGCACATAATTGGCTGATTAAAACCTCCTGAATCGATGCAATGTTATAATTCAGTTGGAAAAAGAACATGACTAGAAAAACGAATAACTATGACATATAAACTTCCACAGTCTGAGAAAACAGTATATTATGTTAAGAAATAGACTTTAAGTCAAATTCAATCCTATAAAACCGACTTATAAGACAAGGTTTGCATTCACTTATACTATAAAATCGTCTTATTGACCAATCTGTGGTCAATGTGGAATCTCCAAACATATTCGGTTATTCATTACGATTCCACATTAAGCAAAGTTACTTTCTCATACATGTTGTTGATTAGTGTCATTTGCAACAGTTTCGGTGACTCCAAACACAAAATGGTAAATTTCTAACTCAGAACAACAATGTGTAGTTTCTGTCACTTGTTCTTAACCCTTTCTATGTCTGTTCATAATGAATCCAAATATTTTGGTTGCAGAACATTACCGTTAAAAGCAATTCCAAATTCTTCACTAGGGACTAGTTGAGTTGCTGCTGGATTATACAAAAGTTTTAGCTTTTCTCCCTGCCAAAATTTGTAAGAAAATTTACCATTAGTTAATGGATTATGATGCAGTTTTGAATTAGTTAACTCAAAAAGTTACACTTACTGAAGTAGGAGGAAGGCCATTCATTGTTTTCCAATACACAGGAGCTCTTCCAATCTCAAACTGAGCCCATGAAGGAAGCTTGTATCTGCAAACATTAACAGTAGATAATGCCATTCTAATAAGTTTATCCAAAACTAACTTTTATTTGTATAACTTGAAATCATTCACTATTTAGTTTCCAATATGTATAATACAAAAACTGCAAAAATAATAAGTGGTACTATCAAAAAGGGGAATTCATACTCTTGAATTTCCTCTGTAGTTGGTGTTGGTGTTGCAACAGCAGCAGCACTAATCTTTCTGCTAATTTTCACATGGTTTTTCTTCACAGGGTAACTTTTTGGTAATGACACATTGAGAAAAGGACTAGCTGCATCAGAAATTGCTAGTATTAAATTTGAGACCCGAGCTCAACCAAAGGAATTGACAGCACTCTGAATCCAAAATTTTAAAATTATGAGTTTATGGATTTTTATTTTTATATAGTATTTTACTTTTTCATTTTTATGGAATCCGGAACATATCCTCACACTTAAATTTCTGTCAGAAAAAGGATTAAAAAACTAATCGAACAAAAAGATTTTATTAAGGCTACTGTGAGAACACAACAGGTTTTAGATTTATTAAAGTTCTGATGCAATAATTTCTATGTAATGATAGTTTATTCTGATTCCTACAAAGGTGGAGAAACTTTCTTCTTGGACTTTTAGCAGCAATCAAGAAAGATATAAATAAACACACAACAGTACCCATAATAAAAAATTAAGCATATTCAAATCACATGGTCCTTTGCAGCAAAATCTTAACTGTTCATACAATATATTACACACTATTGTTGACAAAACATGGCATAAAAATGAGATAAAGGAGACTTACATAGCGTGTTTGAAATGGTTGGAGGCACAGAACATGGTTGCGTGGGAGAAGAAAACATAGAAGCATTGGTTGCAGCAGCCATTTATGTGTATGAGAGAATATTGAAGAAGAGAAGAGTGATATCTAAGAGAAGAAGAACATGTCCAAATTTATAATAGCCAAGAGATTACAAGAGATAAATAGATATTTTTAAGTTTGCGTGTAAGGGGCATGACAGAGAAATAAAGATTTTTATAAGGAGATAATTGATAGAGCTTCATTTAGTCAAATTTTGTAGATATTTTTTTATTTTTTATTTTTTAACAAAAGATTATCAAATTAAGCACTCATCATATAGGTGTTATTCACAATACTCAAAGTTTGTGTGTGTGTGTTTTAATTGAAAATTTTGATAGTGTGATTAGATCAAAATTTTGAAATATTTTATTTTTAGACAAAACTAATTAAAAACATACAATTCATTATTCAACTCATTAAAAAAATAAGACAACTTTGTTTACATCACAATTTATTATCCAATCGAATTGAGTTAGTGTTTGATTAAATGATAAGTAAAATCCAATCCAATCTAATCTAATTAAATTAAATTAGGTTAGGTCTAATTAAGTTATCAAATAATTTGACCCAATCAACATCCCCATTGATGGTGTGAAACAAGGTTCTCAGATTAATAAGAAGAACTAAATGCAACACTGTATCATATCATTGGTATAAGCAAGGGGGTATCTCTTAATTTTGAACACTGAGAGAAGAAAAAACAAAGTTGTGTTTTTTATATGAGTAATGAAAAGATGAGAACTTTGATAGAGGAATCCCTTGAAGCAATGTGATTCACAACCAGCAGCTTCAGGGTACGTTGCCTTATCCTTCTTTCTCTCTCTGTCTCCACTTGCTTTAACTTCAATTTTTCTTCAAAATCCCATTTTCTTAACACCGGCCACACCACAAGTGGGGTTAGTGTTTTTCTTGGTCACTTGCACTTGCACGTCACAATCAACTTCACCACCTTAAAACCCAAACCAATTATCCCTCCAACACCACTTTCCACAAAACTCAACACAACCATTCAATTCAATTCAATTCAATTCCCTATGGTTCTCATCACCACTCAGCCTAAAAACCCCATTTTTCATGGCTGCACCACCCTCCACCGCTCAATTCCACAGCGGGGTGATAGCACTGTTCTTGGCCTTGGCTCCATTAAAAACTTTAACTTTAACCAAAAACCAACCAAAATTTCCCTTAAAAGCAACCCCTTTACCTATAATCTGGCAGTGACAGCCAAAGCCAAGACCAATGCAGCATTTGGAGAAGTTGAGGCATTGAAACCCAGAAAGATTTTGTTGTCTGAAGTTGAGGTGAAGAGAGAGAGGAGTGTTCTCTTTGGGAGAAAATGGAACACTTTGGATGTTGGCACTGCTGGAATTGTGTTGGCCATGCATGTGCTTTGTCTCTTTGCTCCATTCCATTTCAATTGGCCAGCATTATGGGTGGCTGTGGCTCTCTATGTTGTCACTGGCCTTTTTGGCATCACTCTTTCTTTCCACAGGAACCTTTCTCACAGGAGTTTCAAGCTTCCCAAATGGCTTGAATATTCCTTTGCCTATTGTGGGGTTCTGGCACTTCAGGTGAATTTTGTTTCTTCAAAACATTTCCATTCTATTCTGCTTTTTCTGTATCTTTCTTCATGCTTTGGTTTTTGGTTTTGCTGTGGTGATGATGCAGGGGAACCCAATTGATTGGGTAAGCACACATAGATACCATCACCAGTTTTGTGACACTGAGAGAGACCCTCATAGCCCCACTGAAGGGTTCTGGTTCAGCCATATGAGTTGGCTCTTTGATACCAATTCTATCATAGAAAGGGTATGTATGTAGGTACTGTAAGAATGCTTCTTCTGCATGACCAAACAATGTTGGCTCTTTGTAAATTTATTATGGGATATGTTATGTATGTGCAGTGTGGAGAGGCAAACAATGTTGGTGATTTAGAGAAACAACCTTTTTATAGATTTCTCAGAAGCACTTACCTTTTCCACCCTTTTGCTTTGGGAGCCCTTCTATATGCAGCAGGAGGATTTCCTTTCCTAGTTTGGGGAATGGTACCAAAAGTTTCTTTCATTTTATGTCTGTTCTTTAAGTAGAACACATATCAGAACAAAGAAAATTAAGGACCAATTTGGTAGATTATTTGAATTACACCATTCTTTTATGAAACGCAGGGAGTGAGGATTGTTTGGGTTTATCACATAACCTGGTTTGTAAACTCAGCTTGCCATGTTTGGGGGAATCAGGCCTGGAACACCAGAGACTTGTCCAGAAATAATTGGTATTTTTTTTTCTTATCTTAAACTTGTCATAGTTTGATAACTTGTTGGAGTTCACACGTTGTTTGATCTTATGTAAAATGTGAAATTTCTTAGGTGGGTGGCGTTGCTTGCATTTGGTGAAGGTTGGCACAATAACCACCATGCTTTTGAGTATTCAGCTAGACATGGATTAGAGTGGTGGCAACTAGACATGACCTGGTACGTTGTGAGATTTCTCCAAGCTATTGGGTTGGCCACTGAAGTCAAGTTACCCTCAGAGACTCAGAAACATAGAATGGCATTCAATAGTGATACAATAACCACATGAAACACAGTTTTTGTCCTTGGCCAAGGATCACAAAAATGGGGTTGGAAATAACAGTAAAATGAAGGAAAATAATTTGATAGGTACTAGTTGATGACACAAAGGTTTTGGTTTTGGTTTTGGTGGGGAAATTATTCTCTTGGTCTTTCTTTCAACCATCATGGAACCATCTATATGGAACTAAATTTTGATTTTGGATTCTCTGTAGAGTGTCTTCCAAATATATTTTAAAAAAATTATAATATACCATCATCAGTGTATTTATAATACTCTGATAACACCAAAAAACTCAGTAAAAAAATCTGAATTTGCTAATATTTTCACTATTGACGGATACAGAAGAATATTCAATTAGTATCCTTGTCACCTTCCACATACTCTTATATTATATCTCTGTAACAGTTTCTTTCTTATCCTTCCCTGTTCATACCAACTAACTAGCTACACAGTACTCTTCATCGTGTAATAACGCAAACTGAGTGGCTCTGAAGCCAGACTCGTTTACTCATAATTTCATTACAGACCAAAGTGTGTTTGTTTTGTGTTAGCATGGCTTTTGAAGCATGTGAACCAAGAAGCAATAGTATATACATATCTCAATGCATTTCCAAGCACAAATGCAAAAGTTTTATGGTATTGGTCCCACCACATTTGAATTCAGTGGCATTTTTTAATTATGAACCAAACTTTGTGCACTAGAATCACATGTCACTATTCTTTGCTAAAAAATAAGGATGAGTACACACACCATTGTGCCTAACACGTTCACACGTTCATTTCATTATTATCATGAGTTACACACATTTTGCTTAGAGTTTTGATGCACCGTCCCCTGTTTTTGGATTTCTTTCTTTCTGCTTTCACCGTCCAGTTAAATGTGGGCGATTCATTGTAGACTTTTCGTTTCATTTGTGAGTTGTCATGTTTTTTGTGTCTCACAACAATGCAACAGCAACATGTTCATTGTGGATCTAAAACAGCAAAGCTTCCATAGTTAAGAACTAAGATTGTTCAGAAAGATTAGAGAAAAACAAGTTATTCTTAATAAAAACAACATAATTAGGAAAAAAATATAAAAACGCCCACCGTGGGGCTCGAACCCACGACCACAAGGTTAAGAGCCTTGCGCTCTACCAACTGAGCTAGACGGGCTTCTAAAAATTTAAATAATAATTTACAACAAATCATTTAACATATTTTACTTTTTTTTCATAAAATTACGATGATAAAGCCCATTCAGTTCTTCATATATTCGGCCAGATAAGTAAAAGTTATTACAGCCCAATGGGCCTATCCAATTCCCAATAGGCCGGACCAGGCATGGCCTGTATGATTATGGTCTAAAAAATAATTAAGAAAATTTAATTCGTTTCAACAGATAATTTTACCACTAATTATTTATTTTTAGAACAACAACACTTAACGTTTGCAAAAACATTGAGTGTATACAACAAGTAGTATTTCCCTATAGTTTACTCCAAATGCAATAAGTGATGTGATTAGGATTCAAATTATAGATTAAAAGTTATTCTTACTCACAAAGTAGATTATTATCATTGTAGCATTTATTTGTTTTGAATCATTTCATTATTTGATATATATTAAATAATAATATAAAATATCATTATAAATCTATTTGTTTTGATATTTTCATAACTTATATTATGAACATTAATCCAAATAAAGTGTGGAATTTCTGACATTGTTGAGAAAAAGAGTAGTGCATAATATTACTATTACAAAAGTTAAAAAAGAAAACCCTAATAAGAACCTCGAGCATTGAAGCAACCAAATTTCATAGTTGTGGCAATAATATGAAGAAGAAGAGGATAAAATAAGAGCATGATTTGAGTTTTTGACTTGTATGGAAGAAGAACAGAAGAACACTGCTATTGGTGTGATTTGGAATTTCGAAGCTGTAAAAGAAATGAATTAATAATGATATGAAGATGATCCAATAATAGGGTTTCTATTGCACCACTATCAGTATCATCTTTAATTCAAACTATGACTATTTCAAAATCATCTTTAATTCAACCATTCCTTTTTTCAACTCTCATTATTAAAAATTTTCATATTTCATATTATATGAAAACTTTCTTATAAATTTATTAAAAGAATTTATAAAATATGATTTTTTTTATTTTTTTAAATATTTAAATTGACAGATAATTCCTTAACGAATAATTATTTTTTATAAAACTATAAAATTTGTAAGTATTTTTTATTAAATTTATTGTAAAAAGTATTTTATATAAAATATTTCTAAAAGTATTTCTTACATTAGTATTTTATATAAAAAAGAAAAAGTGCATATCTAAAATGGTGGCAGAAAGAGTTGATTAATAGGTGCAAATATTAAAAATTGTAAAATAGGGTGGCCCATCAGCAATGAGAGTAAAATTGAAAAGTGTTTATTAAAAATTGATTCTGCAACTGATACAGACAAAAAAAAACCCTAAGTAACCCATAACGCACCACGTGTCCAGCATGGTTTAAAGTTTCCACCACCACCCCCACCACCATGTTCAAACTTTTCAATTCTCTGTTCTCATTTCGATGCACCTCACTAACCCTACCTATAAAACAAAACAAGCGTTTTCCTTTTTCTTGCTTTCATTTACCTCGGGAAAGTGGAAAAAGTTTGATTCACAAAACACATGAGAAAGGTGAACAACCATCTTCATTAGCCTTTGTCTTGTCACCACCACCCCCTTATTTTCCACGAACAGAAAAAGGCACGGTCCACGCATATCAACATCTTTTCTCAGACACCCTCCATGCATTTATATACGCCTTTCACCTTTCAACTCTACTATCTCTACCATGTCATGTCTATTCTTCATGCATACTTAATATATGGGTTAAATATTTTAAAATCCAAATCAATGAATTTAGTTATTTAATTTTACAAAGGTAAGAATTCAGTATTTTTAATCAAACTTTATTAAATTTGTTTAAAGTTTGTTAGAAGTCCCGTATCGATTAGAAATAAGACAATCTCATAGTATATAAATGAGGTGTAAACCTCACCTTACAAGTCGATTTTGTGGGGTTGAATTAGGCTTAAAGTCCACTTCTAATAAAGTTTAACATGTTTCTCAGTTAACATTAAGGTGAAAATATGTAAAATATAAACGTGTTTGAAATGTCAAATGAATTTAACCAAATTTTGTTAAAATAACTAAATACAAACATATACATTTCTAAAGTTAATTAACCGAAAACATATTCATTAACAAATATTGTTATTTTTAGTGTATATAAAATTTTTAACAAATACCCTTTTCATATATAAATTTTCACTAAAATTTTAAGACACATCCTTGTCATTTATAAATTTTTACTACATGATTAGATATTATTAGATGATCTAATAGTAGATGACACAATAATTCTAACAAATAACAAAATTATAAATTTTGTTAAGATATATTTTAACTTATGATTCTGATACTATATATTAAAAATTAAAAATAGACTTTAAACTTAAATTATCTCCACAAAATTAGTTTTTAAAATTGAAAATACATAATTAATTAGTGGAATAACTAAATGCAAAGTTAATTAATTTAAAAAATGAATTTGAGATGTGTTAATGTTAAGTAGTGGAATATGGTGGCAGGAAAAGAGTGGTGGTGACTGACAGGTTACCGGCTGCAGGTGGTGTCGGGTGGGAAGAGAGGCTGCAAAGGCGCAGCATTTTGCAGAAGGCAGGCGCATGCGAAGTGACCGGTTACCCGGACAGCAGGTAGGTATAGGTTGGTTCCACACCCATACCTCCAACACAAACACTTGCAGTGAGGGTATGTAGGATGGTCCGGGAGATAACGCACACTCACCTCGATAACCTAAAACACCTGCACGAGCACGCCCCTCTCTCTCTCTCTACGTTTTTTCTTTTCTTTTTCACAATAATCACACATTAAAGGTTAAGTCTTTATGGTTTTCACAAACGTAACCATGTTCTTTACATAAAAATCATTAATGTTACATTTATTTCTGCTGAGATCACACTACTCAAACACTTTAAACGTTACTGTTACTCATTTTATGTATTTTTAAACGTTAAGTTTCATCTTATCTCAAACATTTTAAAATATACAAAGTTTTGTTTAATCATTTTTTATACTTTTTTAACTCAGCCTTCGTAAAGACGCACTGAGAGAGGAGGGTCCAGAATGTGGTCCAAGAGTGGGTTTAAACTGTGCTACATGTAGAACAACATGAAGGAAAGTGTCACAGAAGACAGAAAGTTTAGGAGTTTTGAGTTTCAGTCTGCAAATATTATATATATATATATATATATATATATATAGACATATAGATATATATGTTCCATACACAAACACAACACAACACAAAACAACAACACTGCATTATTATCAGAGTAGGGTGTTCCATTAAGGGCCACTCTGAAACTGTTTGATAAATTAAGAGAATTGTTAGAGTCAGCCAAAACGGGTCTGCCACTGTGGATGCTTGGTTTGGGTGCCGACCTCTTGTGGGCCGACATGAACCGTCTCCTTGCCTTCCTCTTCCACCAGGTTCAACCACTTCACTCCTTCTTCTTAATCTTCAATTCTTACATATGTAGTAATTGCCGAAACATGCATCATGTTTTGTTTATCTGTTTTGTTTCGATCAGGGAGTGTTGGATGAGCAGTTCTTGCAGCTTCAGCAGCTGCAAGATGAGACCACCCCAAACTTCGTATCCGAGGTTGTCAACATCTATTTCCATGAATCAGAAAAGCTTCTCACCAATCTCAGAGCTTTGCTGTAACATATCTTTTCTCTTTCTTCCTAGTTTTTTCTTCATGTTCTAAGTTACTACCACTGAGATCTGTGATTAGACCAGTGTTAGAATCCAACACTTACCATTAAATAAAAAGCTATCGTCATTAATCAGAACAAACTATTTTTACTAATGTATCAATTTGACCTATGTTATGAGGAAGTGATTAATGAATATGTTACTGTGAATGAATGCAGCATGGAGAGGGAGTTTTGGGACTATAAGAAAATGGGGAATCATTTGAATCAGTTCATGGGAAGCAGCTCCAGCATTGGCGCCAAGAGAGTTAGAAACGTTTGCGTAGCCTTTCGTGCTGCTACTGAGCAGAATAACCGTGCTGGGTGGGTGCCATTTGCCAAACTATTCCAATCACTATTCCCTCTCATTTCGTGCAACTTTTTCTCTCCCTTTTTCCATCTCTTCTAATCATCTCACACTTTATCCATTTATTGCAATATTCCCTTTTTCAAATCCTCATCTTCCCACGTTCCCATATTCTCCAATATAAAAATACTGTGTCTTTATGATAATCATCAAGCACACTGTCATTGTTTATTCTTTTTCCCCGGTTGCAGTTGTTTGCGAGCGTTGGAGATGCTGGAGCATGAGTACTGTTATCTCAAGAACAAATTGCACGAATTGTTTCAGGTAATGTTGCATTGCATGCACTGTATGTGTATATTATGAGAGCATAATCACGTTCATTATTTGGTGATGAACAGATTGAGCAGCAACGTGCTTTGGCTGCAGGAGTAAGGTACCCAGTGCAGGATTAGTGAAAAAGATGAAAAATTTTTAGGTTATTTTGGTTTTGTGTTCTTATTGTTTTTCTGGTTTGGTAAGGGTAAGGGTTGGTCTTTCCGGTTTTAGACAAACCAAAGGAGGGTCAGCTTTTGTACTTGGTTGTGTAGGGAAAAGAAAAAAAGGAATCACCGACTCTGTTGTTTAGATTCTCTAATGTACGTAGTGCCATCATGCTTGTGCTTCGCTGTAACCTGTTCACTTTTTTAGCCAAAGTGGATCAAATCTATTGAAAGTTGGTGCTCTTTCGATTTTTACTATTCATAGAAACTTTGTCTTTGTGTTTTAGCCAGAGTAGAGAGAAATGGATTTGGAATGAAAAGGTTTTTGAAGAGGAAATGGTTGGAACCAGACACAATATAGCACGAAAAACATTGTATTCAACAAGAACACTACACCTGATGGAACGTTGTATTTCACCAAATGTTCAGAAAATTAACAATAACGAAAACTACTCGGGAGTAAATTGGAAAGAAATCATTTTAAATATGCATCACTTTTCAATACTTCTATGCAACTTTTGTACGTAAAGGAAAAGTGATTTAGTACTTCTTTTTGCCATTTTCGTGAGGAAATTGAATGGAAACCCAAAAGAGAAATGAAAACTCAACTAGAAAGAATCATGACTTTTCTCGTTCAGTGTCGTAAGAAAATTATTTGTTTTCTTTATGTTATAAGGGATTTTATGGTATGCAAATTATATAATGAGTTAGACTGGTTGGAACTGAAGGACAACCAATCAATGAATGAACTTCATCATGCCCAAATGTTTTGTTCGAAATAACTATTTACGAGTATAATTTGACTATGTATGTTTCAAATTTTTTACTGAAAATAAGTATACATTCAAATTTAAAAGTATACAGATGCACGATGCACATTATTTGTAAGAAATAATATGTATAAGTTTAATGGTAGTTTATATGATTTTTTTACTAAATGTACTGATGTAATTTCTTCATACTAACAATGAAGAATGAGTAAAAGATGACTTTTAGACTATGACTTACGGTAACTAATTTGGATAACTAATTAATAAATTAAAAATTATTAATATTTAAAATAGTTTATATTATGAATAAAAAATTATAATTAATTTTGAATTAAATTATAAATTATTCTTTAATATTAACTATAAAGATCGTAAGTTATCAAAGGAATTAGTATTTATATTGGTTTAAGGTCTTATTGACAGACAACTCATAAGGAAAAGATTTTTAGGTTTTTATAAGTTGCATGATTATTGACTATAATTTTTGGTTCAGTGATAAAGGTTCGATCCTAAAAGTTTTCATTCGCTTGGGCACGATCTTCGTGCGAAACGATCTTCTCGGAAAAAGCCATGTTCTTTTACGAGCAATTTGAAGCTTGCAAATCTCAACATTTTCTGTCAGAAAGAATTAAAAAATCAGAAAAGGTTGTGAACTTCGAAATACGTGTAGTTGGTTTGGGAGTTTGGTTACGAATGAATACATTTACATCAGAGAGGTTTGCTCTCACACCAGAGATGAAAAAAACAAAAGGAGAAAGGTAGCGCAGAAACGTAGGACTCTGTTCTTCTGCAACAACAGAATCTAATCTATCTTCTATCTTTTATCTTCTATGCATGCATGAAGATCGGTCAAAAATTCAACAAAGCCACTGCACCGTGTCTCTTTTTTACATGTTCACAAATTCAAAATTTAGACAAAACATGGAGTAGCTAGCTTAGCTAGAAAGCTGGTTTCATAGGTTGTGTTGTGGTTTGCGAGTAAAGACGTGAGTCTTCTGGTTTTGAGTTGCAGCTACAACACAACCCACATGAAAATACATCAGATATTTGACAAGGTAATTCAGTGGAGTCAGTGAAAGATGGATGGACATGGATCCTGTTAGTCAAATTGTTGACCCAAATCGTAGGTAGAAGAACCAAACATGAAGAGAGAGAGAGAGAGTGAACACACTATTTGCTTCCTCAGTTCCGTTCTGGTTTTGGACAGTACTGCGAAGAACAAGACTGCATCTGCATGCAAGGAGGACAACAAGTGTTGTCTTGTTGGAATATGAATATATATATATTGCATTTTCCAACGAAAGGTACTACTTTGTCTTTTGTACTTCAGAATGTTGAATATGCAGTGACTACATTATAGTGATCTATCTGATCATACATGTTTGAAGAAAGTCTCAATGTTTGAAATTGGGACAATTGTTGTAGTTGATGAGACCAGATACATTCCATTGAGTTATTGTATGATTTCACTAAATATTTTATAATTAATCACTTCAAACATTTCTATGTATTTCAAATGTGATGGTAGTTTACTGTGGATCATAAATTATTTAAGTGAGTTGAATTTTGGAAATTAATTTTTTGATTTTTTCTTTCTTTTAAAAGAGTTGTCGCTGTGTAAAATATATATGTATAATATAAATAAAAGAGAGGTATTATAGAATACCTCAAATTTTATGTGGTTCACACACAACACAACAACCCCATTTTCCCTTTCTTCATCACACCACCACACACTACACTCCTTCACCAGGATTCGAACCAAGGTTGTTTTGGAATTGTACAGTGACAATTACCAAATAGGATGTAGGGTTTGGTATGATGCTATTACATTTTGTTAAAATTAAATAAATCCAATGAAAGTCACTTTGATAAATATTTTGTATTAAAATATTTTATATAATTATATGTAGAATCCATAAATATCCCATATATTTTTATTTGAACGAGAGGTTGTAATATATTTATATTGCATTTTAGCTAAAGCTTTATAGTTTGTCTTTTGCATGTGAGAAAGTTGCATATGCAGATGGCTACAATATAGTGATCTGGTCATACATATATTTCAAGAAAGTCTTAATGTTTTAAATTGAGATTGGAGTTACTGTCACAATCGTTGTAGTTATGAGACCACATACATTGCACCTATTACAACACACACTGTCATTCACTTATTATATGATTTTACTAAATATGTTGTAATTAATTAATTCAAACATTATATATATCCTTAAATATGATGCCTAGTTTACTGTTATATGATTTAAGTGGGTTTGATTTTGGAAGGAAATTTTTAAGTGATATTATCAACCATTACAATATTGTTAAAAATAGTTTTCTTTTTTTTAGAAGAACACTTACTGTGTAAAAAATATATATATAAAAAAAAAAAGAGAGGTATTATGTAATACCTCATGTTTTATACGGTTATCATCATCACCATATAGGGTTCATGTTTCCTTATCACACACCACCACACTACCATCCACCGCAAGGATTCGAACCTACGGCATTTTGGAATTGTGTACCAACAATTACCAAGTAGAATGGAGCGTTTGGTGTCACAGTCTTACATTTTATATTAAATAAATAAATGTAACGACAAACACTTTGATATATTCTGGAAATGTTGACTCTGTTTATATTAATTAATACAAAGAACAAGGTAGAGCCCAAAAGCAATAATTAATTTTTAATAAATTGAAAGTAGAAACCATTAGTATATTTATATTGGTTAACCAATTCTTTTAACTTTTCATATAGAAAAAGGATTATCCAGATTAAAAATATTTTTATTATATGGTTAATAAAAACTAAAATATTTTATAACTATTATACATAATTATAATTTTACTTTTTATTTTAATATAAACTATCGTTTTATATAATTAAACATTATAAAAGTAGAAAAAAAATTGATGTACATACACACATTTTCATAACTTCAATTCTAAATTTTACTATTTTTAATTTATTTTATATAATAAATATTATATGGGATGATTATGTTCACATTAAATATTATAAACACAATGTATCCTAAGAAAGTAGAAAAAAAAATGAAAAGAAGTTGTGTGGGTGAGGGAGTGAGGACGGTGGATCGTGTTTTTTGACTATGGAAAATGGAATCATATATAGTGTCGCATTACATCATATGCTATATACTTTTCTTCACAAACTTAGCTTAGAATTTGGAATTCATAGATTGAATTTGTGTGGTGGTGATGGCAACTTTCCGACCTAGCCAACAAACTATACTATACTCACTTCCACCACTCATATGAAATTTGAAAAAAAAATAAAAAAATTAACCATGTTTCGAATCAATTTAATTTTTTTTTCAATTTTAATTAAGAATGTAACATGTTATAAAATAGGTTTTTCCAATGAAAAATGTATCTATGGCATCTAATAGTCTTATATAGTTTAGAAGTCGAGGTCTAAAATAAACAACATGCATGTAGATATTGTTCCAACATGTTAATTATTAAAAAGTAAACTTTAAGTCTAACTCAACCTCACAAAATCAACTTATAAGGTGAGGTTTGCACCTCATTTATATATTATGAAATTGTCTTATCTCTAGTCGATGTGGGACTTCCAACCCCTCCTCTCATGTCGAGGTATATTTATTTCATGCGTGCGACTAGAAATGGGTGGTCCGATAGCGATCCGAAATAGCAGATGAAACAAAATGTCCAAAAATATTCGTTAGGATATGCTTTAACCTGTATCTGATACCATATTAGAAATTACTTTAAAATCCAACTCAAATTACATAGAGATAGATCATCATCAGTTTTGGAGAAGTTTGGAAATTAGTTTAAGTATACCGAACTTACCAAAAAGATATTATCCATTTCTGTACTAAATAATTGACTAACTTAATTGAGTAAACGTATACACTTCCTATATTTTTCTGTCCTTAGTTAAATATGGATCATAATGAAAATAGCATAACAATTTCTTGGAACAAATAAATATCTAGATAGTGATTCTGCTTCTCAAGTTCCTTTGAAGATTTTTATTTTGGAGTTTTCTTAAATTTGATAAAAATCCAAATCCAAACGCCACCCAATTCATATATTAGATAAGACTAATAAATTTTGTGATAAATTGTGATAAATGACAACTCCTAACTCCTTTTCCAAATCAAATGATATTTTGCCACTAAATATACTATTTTTTTCATATATACAAATGTTATCACTACTTGGTAAAAAAAAAAAAAGCCACGCATTAGTTTCTTTTTGTCTCTTTTTTGCATTAAAAGAACTACGTACAAAAATTGGTGGTGGAGATTTTTCGATTCCTTTATTTCCTCCAACCTGTGGCCACAACCTACAAATGCCACCGAATTAAATAATAAAAAAATCAAAACCTTATTCTTACCTCACAAAAAATTTATAACATTTCTAAAATAATGTTTGAGAATAGTTGTCACCTTAGAAATCCACGAACATAATCAATTCTTTTCATACGATGATTTGTTAATTAAAACTAGCTCAACTAAGTAAAAAATATTATTGGTGCCAATAGAATCCTAATGCCAAGACCAATGCAAAATATTCCAAAACTATAATACAAATATTCATTTTACATTTCCTACTAAAATTTTCATATTTCATGAGAAAATTTATAAGAAAAAACTTTTTTTATTTTTTCTAAGAATTTTAATTGACAAGTAATTCTTTTGTAAATAATTATTTTCTACAAGATTATAAAATTTGTAAGCATTTTTTACAATTTTTTTTTTATAAAAAAGTGTTTTATACAAATTACTCTACAATAAAATTAACAATTTCTTACAAAATTATTTTACAATAAAATGTGTAAGTATTTCTTATGAAAAAAATTCAAAACAAAATTGACAGAGTAGTGATTAATGAGTTTCAGAAGCTATGTAAAAGACGAATTAACTCAATTGACTTGTTTTTTCGATTCAACTTTATTAAATTGAATTTACAAAGATTCCTAAAATCATATATATATGTGAGACTATTAAAAAATATAATTCTACGTTATATGTATATTGTAATAAGTTTAAATTAATAAGTGCATCTTTTAAAATGACATATTAAAGTGTATAAATACCCAAATTTTGGAATTAGTAATCTTTGAAGTTTCCGTGAAAAAAAAAACACATTAAACACATTAAAAACACATTACAATAAGAAAATTAAAAACAAAATAAACCAAACTTTTTTCATAAATCAAAATATATTTTTTAAAGCAATTAAAATACTGATATTAACTATAATTTTTAAGCTTGAAGTACACAACTCACTTTAATTTCGTCAATCTTCGTATTTTCTCCTAAAATTACACAGTTCCAATAGCATAAATATTCCGTGTTATATATATATAAAAAAAAAAGGTTAAATACTTCTACCTGTCTCTCTTTGTGTAATAAATTTAAAAGACTATTGCTCATAAATGACTAATAGTAACGCCCACAAATTTTAGTAACTTGTTAACGTCTCTTTTGTTTATCTTTCTCATCTATCACTTCGACATTTTAACTACTATTGCTTTTATTTCATTTTTAGAGGATTATAATTAAAATGAAGTTAATTAGTGTACACCGACAACATTATTTTTTTCAAAAAACGCTTTCTTTAAAGGCGTCAGGTCAAAAGCAACGTAACATATATATTATGTATATATGTTGTATATATAATACAAGGGAATAATAAAAAGTATACGATTATACATAAACGTGGGAATAATAGACGTGTATAATATCAGTATGATAAAGATAGCTACTCTGGCTTCTGTGTTTACATAGAAGAAAATGGCACACGTGATCATATTTTATTTAAGTAGTATTTTGTATAGTGAACTTATAATCATTTTAAGTGTTAAATATGTTTTCAGTCCCTTAATTTTTAGTGAATTTTAAAATTTGGACTAATTTAGTTCTTTATCTATCAAAATATGTTGATTTAGTCTTTCTAATTCAATTTTGTTAAGTTTATTTGATATTTCAAGCACATTTCATAATAGTATTTGACTTAACATTAAAGCAAAAATGTGTCATACCGTATAAACAACTCGAACACAATTTTAAAATGCGTACGAAACATCAAATAAATTTAACAAAATTTGATTAAAAGTACTAAATCTACGTATTTCGAAAAATGAAAAACTAAATTAGTTCAAAATTTCAAAATAGACTAATTCTAAAATTTACTAAAAATTAAAGGAACAAAATCATATTTAATCCTTCCTCTGATAAATATCAAGTAATTAAAATTGGTTAAAATTGTTAATTATGGTATTCAATTTCAAATGGCAAAATTGTAATGATTTATTTATTTGTTTTAATCTCTTAATCAATGTGTTTGAGATTATGATTAAGGAAGAAGATGGGACAGAATCATGATTAGATAGTAGAAAACATAGAGAATAAAGATGGGGTATCAGTGTGAAAATCACGTAAATATCTACATGGTTCAATAGGAAACACACACGTAAGCAAATGAAACCTTAATATTTTTGTTGTCCACACATAAAATATTAACCTTAATGTATAGAAGTGGTAAATAAATACTCAAAAGAAAAAAAACAAAAAGATGAGTATGGTTCATTGATGATACCTTTCCTTTTCCGTTGCAACTCAATTGTGCTTTTCCGACTGTATATATATAGAGAGAGGAGAGTGAAAAGGTGAAAGGAACAGGTCCTCTTCTCCATTCTCCATTTTTGCAGATTCTGAAATTGTGAAGAGAGAAGAATGAGAGAAGAATTGGTGGTGCAAGAAGTGTACGTTAGCAATGAAGAGAGGAACCTCACAGTGCTTAAAACCTCTCTCTTCTTCAACGGAGATGGTTTCGCTGTATATGATTCCAAGGGTCAACTCGTTTTCCGCTTCGACTCCTATGGGCCACGCGCACGTGACAAAGACGAGCTTGTTCTCATGGATCCCAATGGCCGTTCTCTTCTTACTCTGCGCCGAAAGGTACAACCTTCTTTTTTTGCTTTCTACCAGGTCACATGTTTCTATGTTGCTCTTTCAATTCAAAGAACACCGATTTCTCTGTTTTGTGTTCTTTTATTTATGACTGAAGCGTTTGTTATTGAATCGGCAGAAACCGAGTCTTCATCAACGGTGGGAAGGGTTCAGAGGGGAGAGAAGGGAGGGAGATATAGCCGTTTTCAGCGTGAAGAGATCGTCGATCATCGGACGGTCGAGGACGAGCGTGGCGGTGGAGGTGTACGATAGGGATGGTGTGGAGTACCTGATCGAAGGGTGTTTCCGGCAGCGGTGGTGCAAGGTTTTGAATGCGGCGAAGGAAGTGGTGGCTGAGATTCGTCGCAAGGTGGACCCCACCACCAGTGTTATGCTGGGGAAGGAAGTGTTTTGGCTTTGCGTGAAGCCTGGTTTTGATGCGGCCTTTGCCATGGGATTGGTTTTGGTGCTTGATGAGATGAACGGTGAGAATTACTTTGTGGATAGAACGGAAGATCTTGTGGTGCACTCTGCCGCAGAAGATCCGGGACTAGTTTCACCTCTTCCAGTTTGAGAGAATTGCGTGTTTTTCTGATGCTGACGTTATACTCACTCATGGTTAGTTGGTTGGAGTGTTCCCTTGAAAAGGGTTTTCTCTCTTTTTTTTTCTTTTTTTTTTTAAGAAAAAAAAGTAATAATGATGATGTTGTGGATGAAATCACTTGCCAATGTAGTACATTATTTTCATATGCAAATAACACAAAGATAACCTCATCCTAAATTTCTGTCTTAATTTGTCCTATATTATATTGCGGAATAATAATAATAATAATAATTATTATTATTATAATAACTTTAAAATTTTGCCAACAAGGTGTAAATAGATCTAAATAATCGAATAAAATTTAAATTTTATGAGAAAATAAAATTTAATGTATTTATAAAATTTGTAATTTTGGTCCTAATTTCTTCGACATTATTGTAGTTGTCTGCAATATTGATATTCGAATTCTTTTTTACAATTTTAATCTCTTAGTTTTAATTTATCCAAAAATTTATTTAATTTTCAGTTTAATTATTCATAAGTGTTTCTTATTTATAAGTTTATTTGATCTCAACCAATATTTCTTATTTTCGTTACGGTCTTAATCAGTTTAATAATTTGTATTAAGTTGATTTAAAAAAAAAATTAGTATGACATTCAAATAAGATACTGTAACAATGTCTTACTTGGTTCTTAGCTAAAGAAACAAAAATGTCTCAATCATACATGTGTCGAAATGCAATACATAAACAATTAAGATTCGAATCAAATTTTAAATAAATAAAAAATACATACAACTAAGAATGTATTAAAATATCAAAGCTATAACAGTTTAGTTAACTAAATTTACTATTTTGAGATATGATGTTGCTTCATTTAAAATGATAGATATAAAAGTTTATAGATATGATTTTATTAGTATATAGATAAACAAAGGTTTTGAAGTTATTTTTCTGTGTATTACAATGTCTATAGCCACTTTTACACTAGAGCACAAAACCATTTTATGTAAGGACCATATTAAGTCCTCTTTCTGAAAAATTTTGTTTTAAATTCAAGAATCATATTCTCAGTAAGTGCCAATTTTTATATGTACAGAATGTTCATAACTAGAATTTTTGTTGGGCCATAAATTAAAAATTACTCATGGTGGGCTTGTTGCCCAAACACCCACTCAAACTTTTACTTCGAGTTTATTAATTTTCTCTTTTTGATCAAAAAATAAAGGTTAAAATATTCTGTTAGTTATCGTTTTGGATTAGAAATTTCAAATTGGTCATCGTATTTTAATTGATCTCAAATTCGTCCTCATTTTTGTATTTGAGTATTAAATCAGGGCAATCGTTAACTGCTAGCAAACGACGTTTATATGTAATGATGTGACTGTAATGTTCATTCTTAAGTGTCATTGAGTTGTGGTTAGCACAGTAAACAGCCATTGTTGTTTTCACTTGTAAGAAGAGATAATATTGAGAGAGTGTAAGTGTTTGAAAGAGGGTGCGGAAGGTTTCTCGTCTCCTCTGTTTTGCTTTGTTTGCACCGGTAATGTCTCCCTCTCATATTCAACTACAACAACTCGTACTTACCTTTAAACTGGCGCTCGACCACGACCACAATGAACGCTCTGACCTCCGATTGCACTCGCTCTCACCTCCGACCATGATCGACCTCACCTTCGTCCACGCTCACGGGGTTTGCATTCCCGCACTTACTGATTTTCCCAATCCAATCCCTAATTACATCATTTAACGTCAGAAATTCAAAATCAAGTTAACGTTACAAAATTTAACACCGTTATCGATTGTCCTGATTTAATATTCAATTACAAATATGAGGATGAAATTGAGATCAATTAAAATATGAGGACTAATTTGAGATTTTTGAACCAAAACAAGGACTAAAGGAGTATTTTAACCAAAAATAAATTTTGGTTTCTTAAATATAAGAATCAGTCACATCAATTGTTATAGATTCGATTTAAATAACTTTAAAATGAAGTCATGAAAGGACTTACTATCTAACGAAAAAAAAAAGTTTTAAAATTCAATATCGTTACTCTGCAAAAATAAAACGCATTTAATGTAGTTACAAAATTTCTTCCCAAACCATGTAGAAGAAGATTTTCTTCTTTCATACCCTTTTAACTTTTATGTTATAAATGACTTAGAATTTATCAACAAGCTATATAAAATCTATTTCAATAATTTCTCAAAATAACTTATAACTAAAGTTTATAAATTATATGAATATTATTCAATCCTAATAATATCTACGAGAAAAATAAGCATTCATAAATGGCTTAACTAAATTGACCCAGATTGTTTTGAGCTTTGATTAATCTCATATTTGTGAACCACCACAATTAAATCAAACTTTTGACTAATTGAGCATGTAATTTATGTATTTACATCAACCATTACTTTTGAGCTAAATTTGAAACCATAAAAGTTTTTTATTGATCAAACTATAATAAAAAATACTACAACTACAACATTGTAAACAAATATGTATTAGTAGGTCACACTCATAAATCACATCGAACACTTCATGCATTATGTCCAAAAATCACTAAAATGAACGCGGATAAGAAGAGAAAGAAGGGAATGGAGGCAGAGGAAAAAGTAGCTGCCGGAGACGAAGGTGGTGGTGGTGGAGTGGTGTTGGAGCCCGGTGAAACGGCGGCGGAAGGTGGCAGGCCGGAGCCGGAGACATTGACGGCTAACCTCTGTCCACGTGTACAGTGTTGACCGATGCTACAGATGTAGTAATGTTGACCGGCTGTGGTAAGGGTAACGTTGACCGGACCCGTGGTATATGTACGTATAGGATTAGCGGAAGAGCACGAAGTATACGATTCTTCCGGCACTGCAACCACGTTATGCTGTGCTCTTTGGAAATCGAAGGCTGAAAAAAAAAAAAAATTATTTTTTGTTTATAATTTTTCACGGTGTTTCAAACATGGAGACAATTACGGTAAAATCATGGTACGAATCGAAGACTTACATAGAATATCTCCGACTGCAAAAGTTTTGTCGGAAACCCAAGTTTGGTATGTGGAGGGATCTTGTGGAGTTGTCCAACCAGTGCCATCTCCGACAATGAACACTCTCTGTGCCTCTGTGTAATGTACAAACATTAAAATAGACACCATTACACTGAGACAGAGGGAAGTAACCATGTTGTTCATGTTCAAAATTCTTGCAAAATATGTTTTGTTGGTGCAGAGTCTAGCGAAAAGAACAGTGACAAAGGTGGTTGTGTTTGTGGTTGAAGTGTTTTGAGAACCAAAGCTAAGCTATAAATAGAGGGAGAAATCAAAGTTACAAGAAAAATGAACTTGACTTTGTTGGAATCCAAACAGAGGAAAATATTTTAGTTTCTTAGAATTCAACCAAATTAATTCAAAATTAGGTAAAATTGATTTAAAAAATAATGTTCTTATATATATATATATAATTATTATTTTCTTAATTGAAATGAGATCTTTAATATATTTTTATGGGCTAAATATTAATGATTGATTTTACGTTACTTAGTGAAACAACTTATAAAACGTCTTTTATTTAATCGGATTATAATATTTTTTATTATTTTATTTTTTCTGTCAAAGTTTAGACAGAAGTAGTTTTTTCTTTTCGTTAAAAATTTATATGATGAAAAATTAAAATTATATGCTTAGCGCGTGGGTTGGTGGTAGCCGCACCGGTGGAGACGCCACTCTTTGGCCTTGCTCGTTACGCAATAGTTCAAAGTCTTCACGTACCAACCACGAACATTTATTTATTTTTTTTCTCATTTTTTTCTCTGTTGCATTTAAGTGAAAATCGAAATTCGCTTTTACATAATTAATAATAACGTTAAGCCAAATGTTTCAAATTTTAATATTATCTTTTACAATTAACTCTATTTTCTTTTATCATAGTAAACTTTTATACATTTTTAATGAATTTCGCAAGGTATAACTTTGAATGTATGGTCTACAAAGTTGTATGTAATACAATAATTCGGTGATTTTATACAATAACTTTGAATGTTTCAAATTTCATGAAGATGTAAATCTAAAGGATTGACATTAGTCATTAAATAATATAATGTATTTAGAAAATAATTATTTTGGATAAGTATAATACATAATAAATAAATAAAGGTTCAAAGGTGATATTTATAATACTTTTTATCATCCGATCAAAATTTTGTGCAGTGTTATTTTTTCAAATTCAAACCCAACGCAATTAACATACTATATTGCTAAAATAAATAGACAAATAATATTAATTAAAGTTTTAATAATTTAAGTGGTTTATGTACGACAAATCAACTAATTACATACCTATAAAACTGCTATGCATAATCTTTTTAAGGTAATTTATGTTTCATTAAATTATTATGATATCATGTTTCATTCATTTATTTTTATCTCTTTTCCTTTTATTTATTTGAAATTATTCTATTATGCATAATAGTTTTTTTTTATCAAGTGTAAAACAAAGGAACTAAAAGTGGAAAAAACATTGATTTTTTAAAGAAATAATTGTATAAAAAAACACGTTAAGAGATTCGAAAGAAAGGAATAAGAAGTGAGATTATATATATATATATATATATATATATATATATATATATATATATATTTTATATAAAATATTATATTAATAAAAAAAAAAAAAAAAAAAAAAAATTTTGTTTTTTTGT
>Ga0214544_1002011_pt1 | contig 42874 bp, 24 predicted proteins | sample CNSS3metaG_FD_160074 | JGI IMG/M metagenome (GOLD analysis project Ga0214544, IMG submission 160074) | Root nodule microbial communities from cowpea collected in UCLA plant growth center, Los Angeles, California, USA - CNSS3 | ecosystem: Host-associated > Plants > Roots > Nodule | place: USA...
ATTGTTCTTGGTTTTCTATGGTTTATGTGCTTTCCATTTCCTTTTTGTTTTGAATCAATCCATCATCTTCTTCTCTTGAGCTTTGTGAAAGGAACCTTCACATCTAGATAGCTTGCTATCTTAATGTGCAGTGGGGATTTCACTTAGCTTTCTTAATCAAGTCATACCATATTCAATAATCTTAAAAAGGAATAAGATAATCCTTCATCACTGCGGGAGAAACGTAAATCTTGGAGGAACTTCTACACAAGGTAGGGGAACTTGATCTTGTTTTTCTTCTCTTGTTTTCTTGTTGCTTGATGAATGAAGCTAGACCTGTTTTCTTTCTTATATTTTGTTGTTGTTCATGTTTACACTTGATCATGTGCGACGCTTAAGAAAGACTCATGGCCTGCAATTTGGTTTCTAGTTTAGTGTTGTTTTAGAGCAACCACATGGTTGAGGTCATAGCGTTATCGTATAATGTGTTAGGTAAATTGTATGCCTAGAGTTGGATAGTCATATGTTGATCTATTTGGTGTGAAGTTTGCGCAAGTTTTCTTGGACCGTGAATCAGGTTTCACTATTTTGAAAAGCAAAATCCGTGCATCCTAAAACCCTTAGGGTTTCTGTAATGGTGTTCTCAGTTTTTCCTTTGGCTTGGGTTCCTTTCAATTATCTCTAGGCTTGGTTTGTTAGGTGTGGTTTTGTTTGGATGCATGAGTTTCATGGGATTCTTTTCCCTTTCCAACTCTTCTTGAAACTTGGTTAGCCGAGTGGTTTCTTCATGTGTGCATGAATCATGGCTCATGTTTGGGTGCTTTATGGAAGACATTTATAAGCATAATCGTTAATTTATTCACTGTATATGTGCATGAGGGTCACATTATGGTTGTGAAGAGTGGTATTTAGGTCTCACATGGGTCTTCTTTGCATTTACATTGAGTTATAGTAACTTTCATCACTTTTATACTACTTTATACCATTTCAAGTTTAGTTCCAGTAGTTATGTTTGTAGGTGCAGGTTGCATGTTTGTGCATAGACAATCTAGCATAGGGTTTGTGGTTTTGTTTGAAAGTCCAAAACATGCATATAATTATCTTTTATGGTGCAGAAGTTACATTGGTTTGGTGGTGTAATTTAAGGTAGTGTATAGTGCATGGACGGGTTGATAGCTTAGGGTGCGTGAAATGGCTAACGAGAGTTTTAGTAGCTAGTGTAATCAAATGGGGTACATTGAATAACCTAGTATGTTTGGGGTGCAATTTCTTTTTTTTACTAGTTTTTCCATACCTTGGTTTTAGTGCTTTAAGAGAGACTTCTGTTCTACAGGGGTTTACATTTCATTCATTTGTGTGGGATTATACATGCTTCAATAAATTGCCATATATTTTAAGGTGTTAAAACATGGGTTTTTCTTTGAAGGGACAACAAACGTTAGGAAGGGTTTAAATGCAATGCTTTACTTAGCTTTTAAGTGCAAATTTTGGGCTTTCCACTCTTTTTTCAAAGCTTTCTTAATTGGGGTGTAGAGCATTAACGATGGGGTTCTATACTTGGGTGTGTTGAAACCTTTAGGGATGACAACGTGGCGAGGCGAGGATGGGTTTCATTATCCTATACCCGTCTCCGTAGAAAAAATTCATACCCTTCCCCATACCCAAACTCAGCAGATATGAAACTTTTGTCCCATCCCCATCCCCACCGAATAACGAGTATATTCTCGTACCTATACCTGTACCCGTTTTCTTACTACTTCAATATTAATTTTAATTAATTTATATAAAATAATAAAAAATTATGGTAAAGGAAACATAATATTATCAAATATTCAATATTGGAAGGATAATTGTTTCTTCGACATCAAATACTTTGAAATAAATTATAATTGTTTACATTTTAGACTAGAATACCAAATAAAGTTTCATGAGAACCAAACATTTATTAAATTTGCAAACATTAATGAAACCTAGTTGATAAAATTTAAAAATATTTTTAAAAAAATAAAAAGAAAATCAAATATTAAAATTAAAATATATTTTAAATTTTGTTTACTTCAATTTTTTAAATTCTAATGAATTTTTTTTATACACTAATAAAATACACTAATACATGACTTGATCAAAATAACGCAAAGAACAAATAACAAACATAATAATAAAATTTTGACATAGATCTTATATCTTTCGAACTCAAATATATGTTGGATAGTGATAAAAAAATATTCATGGCAATTATATTAAATTTTTATATTGTAGTAAATAAAATTTATTTATACAATTATAGTAAAAAAATTACAGTATGATTGATAATGAGTTAGAAAATAAAAAATAGTTGGATAAAATATATCAAAATAGTATTTTACATGATGAAAATAAACAACAAATAAAAATATTAAAAAATTAACAAATATGTGTCTTAGAAATAATTTGAGAGACTATTAAAAGAAATTGCACAAAGGTGAACAAATGTATAATTAAGGGTACGATAAGATGAAAAATACCTTAGAGATCAAAGAAAACTTTTCAAATATCAACATATACATACTTAATGGTTGAGAAATAACAAAAATTATTTTAGCGAAACAAAAGAGTTCGTAAGATGAAATAAAAATTATTAATAATAAGTAAAGAATTTTTTTTATATTACCTAGTGAATGAAATATTTTTGCTATTAAACACTTAAATTAAAGTATTAAACATTCTCATGTGAAAAGAAAATATACAATAAATAAAAATATTAAAAAATAATAGAAATATTCAAATGTGAGACATAAAAAAAAATTAATTAACATAAATAGTTTTAACATAATTACATATAAGTTATAATAAGATGAAAAATATAATGGAGATGCGAATGAATTTCATGACAAACCATATAATTAGAAGAAATAAAAAATAGAAAGTATATATATATATATATATATATATATATATATATATATATATATATATATATATATATGGTTACTTAATTAATTGTAAATATTTTAATAATTTAAACGAGGATGAAGATTTGGCAAGGACGGGTATTATGACGGGGATATGTACATCCTCACACCCATCCTCATACCCAATTGAAAAAGTCGGGGATTCTCCATACCCATACCCAAACCTAGTCAATGCGGGGATTCCCCGTCAAAACGGGGACGAATTCGGGCAATACCCACAGGAACGGATTTATTTTCCATCTCTAGAAACCTTGATGGGATTAAGTTCTTTTATTTAGAGAAGAAAACCTAGAATTCTTGTGACTACCAAGGTGTTGTCCCCAATTTCCTTTTGGCTTGTTGCTCCTACTTTTAAATTTAAATTGAAACCCTCATGTGGTGAATTGCATGGGTATAGCAGGTTTAGAGTGGAGTGGTGCATTTGCTATCTTTTATTTTGGTTTATGCCATATTCCTTGTTGTTGTTGTTTATAATAGTAATATTTTATTAATTGGGTACCAAATTACTAGAATGAGTTTCCTTTGTTATTTAAGTCTGGTGGTGGATTATAATGTTAAGAAAAGATAATTTTGTTAGTAATTGCGGAAAATGTACGTATATATTATTTTGTAAGATATTTTATGTATATTATATATTAAGGTATATAATATAAAAGGCATGTATTATAAGGCATTGGCATCTTTATTATTATTATGGATAAAAGTTATTGGCTTAGACATGGTAATCACAACTTTGTTTCTTTTATATAAGTGATCGCATGTTTAATATATATCATAAGGTAAAGACTTTTTCGCATGGTGGTAGCTTTTGGTTCAAAAAGATAAATCATTCACGGGTATAGATGGATGTCATTGGGGTTATAGTTTGGATCTTTTCCTTAAGATTATAGTCACTGTATTTATGTATGATGAGATTGTGATTATAATACTTAAGTATATTACTTGAATGTGATGTTTAATATTATTTGCAATGTCTTATTTTGATGAAAAAACATTATACATCATTATTTGTGGTTAGCTTATCCTTATTTGTTTGTTTTGTGTGTTTGTGTGTTTATGTGTATGTGATGATTGCATAATGTGTGTTATATGAGAGCAGGTGATAATACATGTGTGTCAAACATGTTATAAATTCACGTGAGAATGAGATAAACTTGGGGTTTTCGTTTATTAAACTTTATTTCGAATAAATATCAAATGCAATGTAATTTATTTTAGGTTATTGTTGTTATTTGACTTACGTGTTTAAAGATAATATTAAAGTTGTATCTCCGTTGTTTTTCTACGAAGTGTATGTTTTATTATTGCTCGTGACACCCTAAATCAGGGTGTTACAACAACAATTTCAACACGATCCAGTATCAATAATTAGAGAAAACACTTTGTTTGAAACATTGCATCTTGTGTGAAATATGCTCTCTCAATGTCTGATTTGTGAAACACTAGGTTGGTTGTTAAGTAACCTTTTAACATGAGAAGGTTTCCTTCACATGGGTATGTATCATCTCCATTTGACTCTCGCGAGCTCTCACTCTCACTAGTTCTTGACTCTTCTTCATTGTTTTAACGATCAATGGCCCTTAAGATGATGGTCCTTTTGGTGGGATATTGAGCTGTTGTGTGGCCTTTTTCGAAACACTTGATATCACTAGTGTGTGTGGATGATTCACCCTTGTCTTTTTTCCTTTTCCTTGGCTAGATCCTTGAAGGGTTCTTCCCTTTCTTTCTTAAAAACTTTCTTGACAAATGACCTACAATGAGCTTGTTCTCTTTTGGAAGAAGATCTTCTCAATAGTTGTTGTTCTACCTTAATACACATTTGAACCAGATCATTCAAATCTCGATGAGGTGGAAGCTCAACTTTATCTCTTATATCAGCTTCAAACCATTCAAAAACATGGCTATGGATATGTCTTCTTGCTCAACTATTACTGGCCTCATGATGAACAACTTCATTTTATGTCTATACTCTACCATAGTCATAGACTTTTTATGAAGTCTTTGGAGTTTGTCCAAAAGTTCCCTATTATAATAGGAGGGAATGTGTCTTCTCTTAAGGGCATATTTTAGATAAATTCAAATACTCAATAGCATGATTATTAGGACAAAGTCTCTCTTGGACTAAGGATGTTCACCAATACATAACATACCCTTGAAAGCTAAGGGTTACTCGAGAGACCTTTCTTTCTTCACTAACTTGGTGGCAAGCAAGTATTTGATTCACCTTCATTTCCCAATCCAAGTAGACCTCAACATTATCTTTGTCATAAAAGTAGGGCAAGTCAACCCTAAATTCATTTGGGGTGTATGTGTTCCTCTGCCTCCTCATGGCAGAAGGTTGTTGATAATATTCTCCCAACTCCATTTCTTTTTCTTCTTCATAAGGTGACTCTTCATTCCTATTTCCCTTGGATTTTCCTTGCTGCATTTCTTCTCTAAGTTCTCTAAGCTCTTGGATTATGATACTAAGTTGAAGTTCTTTGTTGACATTATCAAGTCTCCTCTAGTTAGACTCTTTTTCTTTCCATTGTTAATGGATCTAAGCTCTTTGGTAATTTGTTCCAAAGTGGGTTCATTAGGCTCATATTCATTTACACTATAGTGAGAAGGTATTCTAGATAATGACAGTCTTAAGTTTTCACAAGTTCACTCCCTGGTAAGGGAGGTGGGTCATAAGGACTGCTTACTTGACCAAATCTTACCTAGCCAGAGTTTACCTTACTACTTACTTGACCACTTTCAAAAGAATATGTGCTCTTAAAATTAAAAGACATGATTCAAAGAAAAATAAAACAAACAAAGGACTACACACTAAAACAGACCCCTAGATAGCAAGGTTTGAGAATTTGATATCTTAACCAAGCCACCTAAAAAGTGTAAAGTAGAAAAAGCTAAACAAAATTTAAGGTGAGGCTTGTAGCTTTGGCTAACAAGACACATTCACCAACTACACCAATTCTATTACAAGCAAGTCACAAAGCCAAAAGATGGAAGAACACCAAAGGATTTTCCAAGACAATTAACTTAGGCCTTTACAATGTGAAAGCACTTGGAAAACAAATTTTACAAGCCAAAAATGGCCAAAACCCGAGACCAACTTTCTCCCTTGCTTTGTGTTTTTTCTCTCCACTCTCTCTTGGCAATTGGTGTTTGGATGCTCTTTAAGAAATCCCCTTAGCTTGGACATAGAGAAATCCCCTTAGCTTGAAGCTTCTCTAGAATCTCCACCCCCTAAGATGCTACCTCTAGAAGAAGTCCAGCTTGAAAGGATTTTCCTATACCCAAATTCAACACAAACTAAAAGAATGGCAAGAAATAAAACAAGAATACTTAACAAAAGAAATTGCCAAACCCAAAGAAAGATTTCATTGGAGATAACTCGAATGGAATAGCCAAAAAATGATAAGCAAAAAATTAATGGTACTCAAAGAAGTTAGCACACAAAGTGAAACTTCAGAATGACACTAGAATTTGATCACTAAAACTAAAATAGAAAAGGAAACATAATGAAATGAAAGAAGGCTTGTTTTAATCTCAATATTCAAGCCAAAATAAGTTAAGAATTCCGAATTTCTTAAGGCCAAATTTAACATTGATTAAACCAACCACTATTTTTTCAATCTGCAAAGAATTTGCCACTATATTGGCCAGAAATTTAAAGTTGCACACTCATTTTTCACCATTTATCATTTTTTGTTTCTTAATTTTTTTTCTTCATTCTTTTTGTATATTTTTTGTCATTGTCTTATGAACAAATTGTTCAAAACATATCCGTATTTGTAGGTGTCAATTAATTATGATAAATCCAATAAAGAGACGGTAAGACCCGGGAAAATTAAATAAATAAATAAATGTTTATTTAATATAAATGCAATGGAAGGGATCTTTATGGCAATTAATGCGGAGAGTTATCACATGAAATAGTATTAGCATTTGTGTAGAGTACTTGGTCATGTTGAGAAGACTTGGGGTTCGAGTCTTGTTGATACCATTTGTGTGTTAATTTAATTATTTTATTATTTTAATAATATGCTTGACCATGGTGCGTGCTATTATAATCTTTTAGGAGTGGTTGTGCACTTGCTTTTTAAATAAGTGGTTGTGTGTTTGAACATTGGTTGACACTAAATAGGATCTTTTTTTTGCCAAAACCCCTTTGGGCATGAATGGGAAGGATCAGGAAACCCATGGGCTGAAAGGAGAGAAGATGAGGGTGTTATAGGGAGGAAACAAAGCAATTTAGTGATATTGTTGAGGACAACCATTCAGAGCACTAAAACGGGACACTACGAGGATTAGAGCCAAGGTTAGAGCAAGTTTGGACCAAGAACGAAATTTAGAGAGCATTGAAGCAAGATTCTCAGGTAAGGGGAGCTAACTAGATTTTTTTTATTTTATATGAATGTGTGTTTTCTTATGATTTGGATAAATATTTATGAACAATCATATGAATATGAATAGGTATGCAGTATAGTGCCGATGTATACCATAATACATATGAAGTTTAAACATTTGGATATTTAGTGTTCTTATTATACATCTAAATGTATTATGACAATTGTATTATAATATATATTAGTATAGAGAAAATGAGTCAAGTGTTGGTCGTTATGTTTGAAGTTGCGGAAGTGAATTAAGCATCTTAGGATTGGTGATTTGCTTTATTTTAGGTTGGCTTAATACCTAATTTGGTCCTCTAATTTTATTCAAATTTTTAAAAAGATCCCTATATATACATGTTAAATTTAAAAAAAAAAATTATATATCAAATCTGTAAGAACCGTTTATTTTTCTGCCCCAATGTTTAAGGGCTTGTTCTAATCTATGGGCCTAAGGCTGGCCCATAGGGTGCCCAAAACCCCTAAGCAGCTCTAACACTCTCATTCTGTAATCACTTGCAAAAAAAACAGCCACCTTACTCTCTCCTTTTTTCCCCCAACAGAAGCTCTGCTAGGGTTTGGTCCCCTTCTTGGTCACGCTAGCTTAAAACTCATTTCCATCTCATGTAAGTTAGTTCTCAAATTGTACTTTCTCCTTTCTAAGTCTTGCTTTCGTGGTTCCAGCTAGGGTTCCTCTAGGTAACCTAGTTTTGTTCTGGTGTTGCTATTTCTCGGCTCGTTAAATCGTTCTAGGAGCTATGGTGCTTCTCTGCTCGTACCAAAACCCCTGACAATAGCTTTTCCAGGTAAGGGAAGTTAGGGTTTCATGTTATAAATCATTTTGCCTATTTTTATTTCTGTTTTGCATTTCTGGTGAATATGTGGTGTTCATGATGAAATGAAAATGCATTGTTTGTTGTTTTGGATGAATCTATGGCTTTGCATGCGTGAAAAAGTGGCGAGGACTGATAATCTCGCCCAAGCGAGCTTGTCTCGCCTAGGCAAGAATAGCAGTAGCTTTTCAAGGTAAGGGAAGTTAGGGTTTCGTGTTATAATTCATTTTGCCTATTTTTATTTCTGTTTTGCATTTCTGGTGATTATATGGTGTTCATGATGAAATGAAAATGCATTGTTTACTGTTTTGGATGAATATCTGGCTTTGCATTCGTGAAAAAGTGGCGAGGATTGATAATCTCACCCAAGGGAGCTTGTCTAGCCTAGGCAAGAATAGCAGAAGTTGGCCCAGGTTGCTGCTCGAGCTCTCGCTCAGGCAGAGAGCTTTTGTTTGAGCGATGGCTCATCTCGCTCAGGCGAGAGGGGCTCGCCTAAGCGAGAACTCGTGGGAACCTGATGTGTTTCGCTTCAAAAGTAGCTCAAGCGAGGGAGTCTCTCATTTAGGCGAAAAGTAGTCTCGCTCAGGCGAGGAAAGCTTGCCTAAGCAAGAGCTCGCGAGACTTGTAGTGCTTTCTGATGGCAGTCTTGCCTAAGCGAGAGCCTGTAGCTTGAGCAAAGGGTCTCTTTCGCCTGAGCGAGGGCCACGGCTTGAGCGAGATTGGTGCATGCTCTAGTGATATTTCCTTCCTTGTTTTCGAGGATTGATTGTTTTATTGTGTGGGTTTACCCTAATTAAAGTATGAAATACATGAGTATGTATGCATGATTTGTTTGTGTGGCTGGAATTGATGACTTTGGTATGATCTTCAAATGGAACCTGAGTGGATGGTTGGTTATATATATTGTAATGAGATTGATATGTATGATAATTTTTTGTTTGGTGATACATGATTTTGGTATGATTTAGGACGTAATTCCATGAATCTCTAAGTGAGATCTCATGGTGGTGCCTCATGGTCAGGACGTAATTCCATGATGGTTTCGTGGTGGTGCCTCATGGTCAGGTCAGGATGTAATTCCATGACCCCTTTTAGTGGGAGCTCATGGTGGTGCCTCATGGTTAGGACGTAATTCCACGAAGGTTTCATGGTAGTGCCTCATTATATAATTTAGTAAGGATTCAAGTAAAGATTGCATCCTAAAACTCTAAAAAGTTAGTTAGTCTCACGTAGAGCGTACTGACTCAAGTGGTGAGATTAGTAAGAGGCCCTAGTCTTTGGCAGGATAATGGCCTTAGACGTTTTGAAGGTTAACCTTATGCATGGTAGGGTGAAACCCATTGGCAATTGGCTCTATAGAGCAATAGAGGCCACCAGAAGTGCAATCATCCAGTGAATCTTTGACTATAAAATTGTATGCAATTGTATGATAAAACATTTTTTTCACTCTAGCTTACCCTTTCTGTTTATTGCATGTCTTGTGTGTGGTTTTTCTCCTTTTGCGATGATCATCAATTTATTGATATGAGCATATGTGGAAACTCCTCGTAGTCGTCAAGGTGATGGAAATTCTGCTGCGTAGCTATCCATGGGTTGGACTATCTATTCCAAGTATTCTTAAAAGGACGAGGCCTATGTACTATCTTGTTTTTTTGTGATACTATTTAACTTTTAACTTGTTTTGTTAATGGCATCGTGGTGTGCCTTAGACTTTTTCTCCAAGTTTCTGGGATAACTGTAAGGAGTGATATTTATATTACTTTGTGTGATGTTTCATTTAATTGACTTTATTTATTAAATGGGACGTTACATTTATGGTATCAGAGCGGTCGTTCCTTAGAGTTTGTAGACTTGTGTACCTGCTTAGCTTTCATCGTGTCTTCCTAGCGTTGTTAGCTAAGTTTATTGTCTAATCAAGTCTGAGTGATGGTTTTCTTGTGTGGCCAGTGAAATGACACCTCCTAGTAGAAATCCTCAATCTCCTTGTGGTGATGCACCAGATATCGTGAGAGCGATAGAGGCTATAGTGGCAGCCCTAACTCAACAACGTAACAATATGATGCAACAACATGAGGCATCGATACAGCGCCATGCAACATCATTAGAGCAACAACAATTGGTGATGCAGGAGATGGAGGCTACAAGGGTGGCTACTGAGGATGCTCATAGGCAACACATGGAGGCCCTCCGACAGTTGGAGGAGAAAAGGATCGTTGCCCTGTTTACGGCCCCGAACCATGACCTCCACCTAGAGAATGGAGTTTGGAGTACTTTTTGAAGCACCACTGGTGGAATTCAATGGCAAGACCAGTCCGGATGCCGCAGACTAGTGGCTAAGGATATGGATAGGATCTTCGATGCAAAGATGTGCCCTACGGAGAGTAGGCTGGCTTTTAGAGTATACATTCTCACTGGAGAAGTCGAGCATTGGTGGATCAGGATGAAGTCCATCATGGAAGAAAGAGAGGAGTCGGTCACGTGGGAAGCCTTTAGGGGGAAGTTCCTCTTCGAGTACTTTCCAGACAGCGTCAAATATAATAAGGAGGTGGAATTCCTCCAACTAACTCAGGGAAATAAGTTTGTGGTCGAGTATGCCGATAAGTTCAAGCACTTTAGCCGCTTCTACACCATGCCACTTGATGAGGAGTGGCGATGCAAGAAATTTAAGAATGGCTTCCGGGGAGACATTCGCCTGATGATGGCCCCACTTTCCATCAAGGACTTATCCTTAGTGGAGAAAGCTAGGGTTATGGAGAAGATGAAGGTGGATGTGGAAGCCCAACACCCACAACAATAGGCATGAAGAGAGGAAAAAACCATATGCTAGGCATCACCCTCAATCTCAAGGGCCTAGAGATTCTCCTTGACAGCAGAACCAAGTGTAGTGCTTCCGATGTGGAGGACCGCACTTAAGGAGTGTTTACCCTCAACTAGTAGGCTTCAAGAGGTGCAACAATTGTGGTAGGGAATGCCATTTTGGGAAGGATTGCCCAATTCTTGCGAGGGTAGAGACACGTACTCCACTTTAGACTCCAGCTCAGAACCAGCAGAGGAATAGAGGCAACAGGTCTCAAGCAGCAGGCAAGGTATATGCCATGACGGGAGCAGAAGCAACAGGCTCAAGTAACCTTGTTATGGGTCGTCGCATAATTCTTGGTGAATCTTTGTGTGTATTGTATGATTCTAGAGCGACACAGTCTTTTGTGTCAAAAACTTTTGTGCAAAGGTTAAGTTTGTCGGTGTGTGAGCTGCAATGTGATCTTGTGGTATCTACTCCGACATTGGGTATGGTCAGCACATCGTCCTTGTGTGCTAGATGTCCAGTGGAGGTAGAGGGGCGCATATATAAAGTGAATCTGATATGCCTACCTCTACAAGAGTTGAAGGTGATCTTGGGGATGGATTGGCTTTTTGCCAATCGCATTCTTATAGATTGCCGAGAGAAAAAGTTGTTGTTCTCCAACTTAGAGGAGCCTGAATTGTTATCTTCTCACAAGGTTATGAAGGAGATTCAAGGCGGCGCACAGTGCTTCATTATCTTCACCCATCTGGAGTTGGAGAAGGAGGAAAGAACATCAGTTATACCAGTGGTGCACAAGTTTGAAGACGTGTTTCTGGAGGAAGTACCAGGGTTGCCTCCAAGTAGAGAGGTGGAGTTCTCTATTGCCCTGGTACCCGGAACTGATCTAATGTCGATAGCTCCATACCGCATGGCTCTAGAGGAGTTGGTGGAACTCAAAAATCAAATAGAGGAGCTATTGGGGAAACAGATTATACGGCCCAATATGTCGCTGTGGGGAGCACTAGTGTTGTTGGTGAAGAAGAAGGATTAGAGTTGTGCCTGTGTGTGGACTATATGCAGTTGAGCAAGATGACCATCAAGAATAAGTACCCCCTCCCAAGGATAGATGATTTGATGGACCAGTTACATGGGGCATCAGTGTTTTCAATGATAGATCCGCGGTCAAAATATCACCAAATCTTGGTGAAGGCAGAGGACACCTAGAAGACAGCCTTTAGATCCATATGTGGGCACTACGAGTACGTGGTTATGCCTTTTGGTGTGACCAATGCTCCAGCAATGTTTATGGACTACATGAATAGGATCTTCAGACCATTCTTGGATATGTTTGTCGTAGTCTTCATAGACAACATACTTATATACTCCAGGACTCAGGAGGAACATGCAGAACACTTGAGGCTAATGCTTGGTATTCTGAGAGAGAAACAGTTGTATGCTAAATTGTCCAAGTATGAGTTCTGGACGGAAGAAGTGCAGTTCTTGGGACATGTAATATTTGCATAGGGCATAGCGTTGGATCCAACGAAAGTGGAGGTAGTGTTTAAATGGGAAAGTCTCAAGTCAGCAACGGAGATCAGGAGCTTCGTGGGTTTAGTTGGCTACTATAGGAGATTCATAAGAGGATTCTCCAAGATAGTGGCGTCTCTAACACAGCTTACCCTAAAGGACCAACCTTTTGCTTGGATATATAAGTGTGAGGAAAGCTTTCAAGAGCTTAAGTGAAGGTTGGCAAGTGCTCTAGTACTTGTAATCCCTGATGTTGGAAAACCCTTTGAGGTTTATTTTGATGCCTCTTATCTAGGGCTTGGTTTTATGTTGATGCAAGAGAAGAAGGCAGTAGCGTATGCTTTGAGGCAACTTAAGGTGCATGAGAAGAACTACCCCCACTCATGTCCTGGTGTTGACAAGTGTGGTGTTTACCTTGAAGACTTGGAGGCACTATTTGTATGGTGTCCAATTTCGTGTGTCGAGTGATCACAAGAGCCTCAAGTATTTGTTTGATCAGAAGGAGTTGAACATGAGACAAGGGAAGTGGATGGAGTTATTAAAGGATTATGATTTTGAACTTCTATATCATCCTGGGAAGGCGAATGTGGTGGCAGATGCCTTGAGTAGGAAGATAGTGCATATTACACACCTTATGATCAAGGAGATAGAGTTACTAGAGAGATTCAGAGATATGAAGCCACAAGTTGAATTGGGATCTGAGTTCATTAGGTGTAGTACTCTTACTATATCTAGTGACTTTTTGAACTTAGTTAAGGAGAACCATTTGGTGGACGCCAGTTTGATAAGGGTGACAGAATTGCTGGGTACAAATGAAGCAAAGGAGTTTTCCTTGGGTAGTGATGGTGTACTGAGATTCCAGGGTAGGGTGTGTGTACCTGACGATGCTGATGTAAAGAGGTTGATCCTTGAGGAAGGACACAAAAGTCGTCTTAGTTTGCATCTTGCCATGACTAAGATGTATCAAGATCTCAAGGAAACCTTCTGGTGGCAGGGTATGAAGAAAGATGTTGCACAATTTGTATCCGCTTATTTGACTTGTCAAAAGGCAAAGGTTGAGCACCAGAGGCCTGGTAGAATCCTACAGCCTTTGGACATATCGGTGTGGAAATGAGATAGCATAACTATGGACTTTGTGATCCATTTGCCACGAACCTGTAGAGGTCATGATATGATATGGGTTGTAGTGGACCGATTGACCAATAGTGCTCATTTCTTGGCAATGAATCTAAGGATGTCTATGGCCAAGTTGGCCCAGCTGTAAATTAAAAAGATTGTGAGATTGTATGGGGTGTCGTCGAGCATAGTTTCAGATAGAGATCCACGGCTCACTTCCCCTTTTTGGAAGACCTTGTAGAGTGCTTTGGGTAGTAGGTTGACTATGAGCGCAGCCTTTCACCCCCAGACTAATGGTCAATCTGAGAGAATGATTCATTCGCTTGAGGACTTATTGAGGACATGCGTGCTAGATCATCTGGGTGCTTAGGATGAAGTTTTGCCCTTGATAGAATTCACCTACAACAATAGTTTCCATGCAAGCATTGGCATAGCGCGATATAAAGCTCTTTATGGCAAAAAGTGTAAGACCCCTTTGTGTAACATCCCGTCAGGATATTACGGATTTAAATAATAAATTAAGGAAATTAATAAATACTCGTCATTTAATAAAACATCTTTTCCCAAAAATAAGGGAAATTTAAAACTTTATTTCGCGATAATAATAACTGAAATCCAAAACGAGTATTCATCCCTTATAAAATGAAAGTCTGATAACATAAATGTTTACAACTGATTTAAAATCATAAAATAAAATTCCATGATGAAACATCCCAAGCTATCTGCGCTTCGTAGCTAAGCCTACCACTTGTAACAACATCATCTGCTCACGTGTACCGCGTACACGGTCATCGCCAAACACAAGCAAATAGGGTGAGCTTAAATGAATAAATATATATATATATATATATATATATATATATATATATATATATATAATACTTATATATAAATCATACAATCACACCCTAGGAATTTCCCTCCTTAGATTTCATACCACATGGCCACCACCATGTCTACGTCTTCTAGTGACTATCACAAGGTGTCTTGCTGCCATACCTATCGGCCACAACCGATAGAGCACATGCGGGAAACCATTGCTACGAATGATACATTGTAACGCCAGGTGGATTTCCCAAATACGAACATGGTCCGTAACGTCCCAAGACTACCAAACTTGTTAGATAACTATTGAGGAGGGCAGTCTATCTGGACCCATCCGTACTGGCCACAACCAGCACACTCACACCGACAACACTCACCAACCCGAGCTCAACTCAAGAGTTTCTCGTGTTCATCCGCCATCTCGAGCTCAACTCGAGGGATGTCATTCCGAGCTCAATTCGAGGAATGCCACATGCTTAACCCTTATCCCGAGCTCAACTCCAAGGATACGTTCTGAGCTCAACTCAAGGAACACCAGCAAGTCGACCTTTAAAGTATCCTAAAAGCCTTGTAGATCACACATGCGGAACCAACAACCCAAGTCTCCTACAGTAAAATCGCCTGCCGGGGGACACGTACCGCTAGGCTTTGCCAGCTTCCAGACCGTTTGGCAGGGGACGCATAGCACCAGGTGCGTAGCGCCTCTGATTCATCAACACTGCACATACTGCCTAGCAGGAAGACCCTCACTGCCAGGCGCACACGTTCCAGTAGCTCTCTGTTGGGCAGCTATCACCTAGCGGCTTCAGCTTTGCCGCTAGGCGATGTATCAGTACAACGAACTGTTCTGCTTTTGATCATCCAACTCTGATGGAACGCTTCACTTTTCCCCCATTCCAGAGAACCTCTAGCTTATAAATTGGCTACCTACACTATCTCCTACCATTATAACACCACAATAGTGAATTCACTCTTTACATGTGGACATTTACACAGTCCCAAACAGTTTACACTTATCATTCAAGATACTCTGATTTCCTTAATGCCCCATTTGGTCAAGGCCAGAATATGAGATAGTACAGTCTACACACAATAGCTATGCGAACACCTTCATTATTAACGGTGTTGGTCCCTAATATACTACCTATACCCAATCCTCATTCCATCTCAAATGCCTTATTTTGTAGTCTACCACTTACTCATTCACGACATCTACAGTCCCCTATCCTTTGTAATTTCATACTAAGTGTACGCTGTCATAACGAGTTTAGACCCTCACTGTATTATTTCGAGTACTCCAAATACTACAATAATTATTACAGTAGCTTACACACAATTTCTCAAGCTCACCATTCACAATTAATACCCAAGTTAAATCATACTCCTACTCATAATCTCCCTTCTACTACTCGGCCAATAACCACGATTAGTTTCCTAATTAATTCCATATACAACCAAGACCTAGTCTCACAATTTTATCCCAAAATTCATAAATCCACACACTCTGCATCGGCGCCTGACAGCACCTAGCCTACCGCCAGGCGATGCATCAATTCTGAGAAGTCCACAATACTGTCATGCACCTACGAGAACTCTGACTTCTGCGTTACAAACCAACCTCTCAATTTCCCCACCAGTATATTGTTTCCATGCACTTAAGGTTCTATTCATAGATCATAATCTCACTACACCAATTCATTTTACATTTCAATCTCATGAATTAATCAAGAACTCCTGGTTTCTAAATGTTCAAGCCTAGAAGAAGAATGGTGCTAAACTTATCCTCTTACCCTTCGTTTCATTATAAGATCATAATAATTCCTTCCCACTTAATCAATTAACAAGTTAAACATAGTTTCCATCGATCACAATTCACCCAAAGAGGTCGAAATACCAAAAAATGAATCAGATTGGTTCGCATTGCCTGGCGGGTCAATTAACCCCGCCAGGATGTTCATAGGAAACCTAGAAACTGGGTGACATGGCTTATGTCGCCTGGCGGTACAAGGCTTCACCGCCAGGCGATTCCTTGCAAGAACCCAGAAATACCAAGAACAGGACATGTCACTTGGCGACTATGCATGGCCCGCCAAGCGGTTTCTGGAATTTTTCCAGAAACTCAACAATTCAAACAGAATCCAAGATTGATCATGCAATTCAAGCTATACATCATGTAATTTAATCACGTATATCAACAAAAATGGGTAAAACTCCCGTAACCTGGTTTCCTTGCTAAAAGCTTGAGAATTACAAGGTTCGTCTTTGCTCAACCAAAGTCTTCCTAGTTCTCCCTCCAATTAGCTCCTATGCTCCCTCTCACAGCACCAAATCACTCTGAACTCACTCTCATAATTATGCAAAAATAAAGTTTAATTTGGGTTTTCCAAGGTTTGAACCCACAACTATGCCAATGCCAAGTCAATGCTAAACCATTCAACCAATTCACATCTCATGCTGACTAATATCATTCAATGATGATATTATCCCACCACATGATCAACATATATTTAAAAATAATAACAATTAAATAACACACAATTGACATACATAAGACTTGAACCCAAGTCCTCTCACACTACCAAGTACTCTCAACCATTTGAGCTAGTACTTTTCCACATCATACAAGTTAGAATTTAATGCCATAAAGGCTCTCCCCACCCGTATTTATTAATTAATTATTTATTTAATTAATTAAATTCCACGGGTTTTACACTTTGTGTTGGTACCAAGATGGGGAAGCAGTGCTAGTTGGGCTAGAGTTATTACCTCAATGTTTGAGGGTCTGTCCTAATTTATTGGGCCTAAGGCTGGCCCATAGGGTGCCCAAAACCCCTAAGCAGCCTTAACACTCTCATTTTGCAATCATTTGCAAAAAAAAACAACCACCTTACTCTCTCCTTTTTCCCTCAACAGAAGCTCTGTTAGGGTTTGGTCCCCTTCTTGGTCACGCTAGCTCAAAACTCATTTCCATCTCATGTAAGTTAGTTCTCAAACTATACTTTCTCCTTTCTAAGTATTTCTTTCGTGGTTCCAGCTAGGGTACCTTTGGGTAACCTAGTTTTGTTCTAGTGTTGCTATTTCTCAGCTCGTTAAACCGTTCTAGGAGTTGTGGTGCTTCTTTGCTCATACCAAAACCTCTCATAGTAGCTTTTCTAGGTAAGGGAAGCTAGGGTTTCCTGTTGTAATTCATTTTTCCTATTTTTTTTTTGCATTTCTGTGATTGTGTGGTTTTCATGATGAAATGAAAATGCATTATTTGTTGGTTTGGATGAATCTCTAGCTTTGCGTGCATGAAACAATGGCGAGTATTGATAATCTCGCCCAAGCGAGCTTGTCTCGCCTAGGCAAGAATAGAAGAAGCTGGCCCAGGTTACTGCTCGAGCTGTCGCTCAGGCGGAAATCTTTCGTTTGAGCGACGAATCATCTCGCTCAGGCGAGAGAGGCTCGCCTAAGCGAGAACTCGTGGGAACCTGATGTGTTTCACTTCAGAAGTAGTTGAAGCAAGGGAGTCTCTCTTTTGGGCGATGAGTAGTCTCGCTCAAGCGAGGAGATCTTATGGTGATATATTATAGTTGTGCCTCATGGTCAAGACGTAATTCCACGATGGTTTCGTGGTAGTGCCTTAAGGTCAGGACATAATTCCATGACCTCTTTTAGTGGGAGCCCATGGTCGTGCCTCATGGTTAGGATGTAATTCCACGAAGGTTTCATGGTGGTGCCTCATTATATAATTTAGTAAGGATTGCATCCTGAAACTCTAAAGAGTTAGTTAGTCTCACGTAGAGCGTACTGACGCAAGTGGTGAGAGTAGTAGGAGGCCCTAGTCTTTGGCAGGATAATGGCCTTAAACGTTTTGAAGGCTAACCTTGTGTGTGGTAGGGTGAAACCCATTGGCAATTGGCTCTACAGAGCAGTAGAGGCCACCACAAGTGCAAGCATTCAGTGAATCTAACTGATTATATGTATCCGGATAATTGAGTCTTAGAGTCTTGCTTGTTGGTCATCACATGCTTGGTTGATTTATGTATCTTTGACTATAAAATTGTATGCAATTGTATGATAAAACATTTTTTTCACTCTAGCTTACCCTTTCTGTTTGTTTTGGGGTCTTATGTGTGGTTTTTCTCCTTTTGCGATGATCATCAATGTATTGATGTGAGCAGATGTGCAAACTCCTCGTAGTCATCAGGGTGATGGAAATTTCGTTGCGTAGCTATCCATGGGTTGGACTCTCTATTCTGAATATTCTTAAAAGGCCGAGGCCTATGTACTATCTTGTTTTTTTGTGATACTGTTTAACTTTTATCTTGTTTTGTTAATGGCATCGTGGTGTGCCTTAGATTTTTTCTCCAACTTTCTGGGATAACTGTAAGGAGTGATATTTATACTCCATAACATTGCTCTTTATATTACTGTGTGTGATGTTTCATTTAATTAAGGTTGTTTATTAAATGGGACGTTACAAAATGACTCCATCTAAATATTCAAATTATTTTATTTTTTTACATTTTTGCATAAAAATAATCCCTATTTAAACTTATAATATTTTAAAAATATTAAAAAATGTAAATGTAAAGTGACACTTGTAACATTAAAAATATTTGTCACATTAAACATTTAAAAATTACAAGTGTCACTTTACATTTACATTGTTAATATTTTAAAAAAAATTATAAATTTAAATATGGATTTTTTTTATGTAAAAATGTAAAAAAAAAATAATTTGAATATTTAGGTGAAAATTTTGATATATAAATGTTTAAAAAATATTTTAACATGTTTATATAAGTTGTAATTAAGTTTAATTACTAATTTAGTCTCAAATTGGCTTTAATCCTCGCACCGTCCCGTTTCAGTCCTCAAGGATTATATTATCACGCATCATGGTCAAGCATATTATTAAAATAATAAAATAATTAAATTAACACACAAATGGTATCAACAAGACTCGAACCCAAGTCCTCTTAACATAACCAAGTTGATAGAGGACTATCCCTAGATTCCATACAAGAAGAACCAAGATGAAACTTTATAGTTCAAAGGACCTATGGCAAGGACAAGGAGCAAGAGATTGGAAAATAAAATCTATTCAAGGCTCTTGATACTTACAAGCAACTGCAAGTGGACATTCAAAGGATATGAAGATCATGACTTGGAGCACTTTTGAAGGATAGTTATTAGGAAATTAGTTTTATGTTTTTAGACTTTGGGTTTTCTTTTAGAAATTAGTCATGTTCTATGTTTTTGAGCTTTGGACTTTCTTTTATAAATTAGTTTATGTTTCTATGTTATGGGTTTGGGCCTTCTTGTAAGGTTCTCATGTTTTCTTAAACTTATGTGCCTATATATAGAGGTACCAAAAACAATGTAGGCACCTTTAGTCATATATTGAATTTGATTTAATTAAAGAGAGGATTCTCTTTGTTCTTGGATTAGGCCTCCAGTTCTTATCAAAGATTAACATCTTTGTGGCGAATCTTCACTTGACTTATCAATCTGCTAGATTGTGGCGTCCTCCATCTATGTCTTATTTTGCGCTCTTTTCTGATTTATTCGTGTCGTGCTTCTTGAGAATTCAAATTCAGAAACGATCACACTCTTTCCTGGATAGGATCGTATCACAAGTACTCTCAACCACTTAAGCTAATATTATTTCATGTCATAACTTTTCGCATTAATTGCCATAAAGATCCCTTCCATTGCATTTATATTAAATAAATATTTATTTATTTATTTAATTTTCCCAGGTCTTACATTCCTCCTAACTTATAAGAATTTTCGTTCTCAAAAATTGCACTTATCCGGAAATAATTGTGGATATGATTTCCTTGTGAGGTCCTCCATTTCCCACGTGTTCTCGTGTGTAGCTTCGTCCCAAAGGACCTTCACTGTCTAAATCTCCTTCCCCCTCAACTTCATGACCTGAAAATGCAATACTCTCACTAACCTCATGTCCAAAGTCAGATCCTCCTTGATCTGAACCTCATCCTGATCTAAACCTCACCCCCGCTAGCACATGAGAGGGACTTGTAGTGTTTTTTTCCTTAGTGGTGGCATGTGAAACACATTGTGCAAGTTCGTCTAGTGTGGTGGTACGACGATCTCCTATGTGATCGAACTAATCCTCTAGTTAATCCGATATTGCCCATTAAACTTCTGAGTAAAATTTCTAGATTGATTGTTCTGTGTCGCGCACATCTGATCTTGGATAAAATTGACTTTCTCCGTTGTATGTTGTAACAATCCGATACAATAGGAACCAACTCCCCATCTTGGTACTAGAACAAAGGCATTCTACCTCTCTTACCATCCAATGACTCATAGAGTAGCCTTATAATCTTAGTCAATACTTCACTTAGATGGTTTAACTCCCCAACTTCTCCTTAAAGATCCATTAAAACTTGCAATTCTCCTTAAAGATCCATTAAAACTTGTAATGGTCCTTGCCATTAGGTCTTCGATATCTTTTTCTCCTACTTCTCTTACTTCCCATTTCACACCTCCGACCTTGGTAGAATGTAGTACTAATTTGGCTTTTCAAACTTTGTTGCACAAGCATACACTAGTACCCCTCCCTAATCTAACCTTTGAGCTCAAATTCTCTTGCAAAACTTGTGGTATGCTTCCGAATAATTTGCTCTTGAAGATCCCTCCGCCTAACGCGTTGTTTCTAAGTTTTGACATCACTTTTCAGCCCACTAAACCAAGACTTAACTTTCCTCGTCCATTAATATACAACCTTTTGCATATTCACATTTTTTAGCAAGAGATTGTCTCAAAGGCCCTACTCAACCTTTGCAAAGGCTAGTAGGTCAAGTTTGACCTTGAATCTGCATTCCTCTACCACTATAGGCAATAGACACAAACCACTGAAGCGCAAACATACAATAAAAGGTATAGGAGACAAACTCAAACTATAAGTTTCCTCTCTTACCAAAAGCTTTAGAATTAAGAAAGGAAACTATCTCTGATATAGTCATGGATGTGCGCCCCCATTTCTCTACCAAGACATTTCCTATTCTTAATGCTCCCTGTTTCACCAAGGAGTCCATAATATTTGAACTCTTAATAAGAGACACAACAGTCTCCTAACCAGCCTATTTATGAAACACCACTTTGCACCATCCACAATCAATGACAACATGATTGATAGACAAGCAGTCCATTGCTACAAAGATTCGCAACCAAAACGCGACAAGCTTACTCTCCAAACCCCAAAAATCTTTTGAAAACCATTGCTCTGATACCAAATGTAACATTTCGGCCATATATTACTAATTTAAATAAAATAAAGTAAAATAATATTAAATATGCCATTATTATTCAAAATTCTTTCGCAAAACGTTGGAAAATTAAAACCTTAATAAAATGTCTCGAAATTCAAAACCATAAATTAAACTCCAAGTTTACATAGTTCAAAATTGATCAACTAAATATTTACAAAGTAGTCAAATATAGTCAATAAAACTTCCCAAGCTAGTCCCTCTCCGACTCTAAGCATCACCAGCCCACCTGACGTAATGTTTACTCCCGTGTAACGAATTACACGATCATTGCCCAACACACACACAAAGGGTGAGTTCATGTAACTATAAACGAATAATTTAATACATAGAAGTTCACTCCAAATTAATTTATTTCAGCCAATGCTTAACCAAGAAACCTTACTGCACTAAGGTTTCCAACCCACAATTTCTTGACCATGGACCCAAGATATATATGCTTTCATGAACCTGCCCGCTCGTGGTCCTGCCTCTACGAACTTCCCCGCTCGTAGTCCAACTCTACGAACCTCCCCACCCGTAGTCCAAAACATGTGATGCAAGAGCTACGAACCTCCTCGCTCGCACCAGCCCTCAAGTGTGAGCACGGAACATACGAACCTCCCCGCTCGTATCCTCACACGAAAGTATCATAATATGAACCTCCTCACTCATATTATCACATGTTCACCACCAGCCATAAACATACCCGCTCATGACACAGTCAAGCATCTCCTGGTCCAAGTCCACATCTCAATTCAGAGCACTGAAACAGGACAGTGTGAGGATTAGAGCCAAAGTTAGAGCAAGTTTTGATAAACCATGAAATTTAAAGAGCATTATTGAAGTGCGATTCTCAGGTAAGGGGAGCTATCTAGATTTTTTTGTTCTTTTATATGAATATGTATTTTCTTGTGATTTGGATAAAAATTTATAAAAAATCATATGAATATGAATAGGTATGCAGTACAGTGCCGATGTATACCACAATATATATATGAAGTTTAAACCCTTGGATATTTAGTGTTCTTATTATACATCTAAATGTATTGTCACAATTGTATTATAATATATATTAGTATAGAGAAAACGGGTTGGGTGTTCGATCGTTATGTTTGAAATTGCAGAAGTGAATTAAGCATTTTAGGATTGGTAATTTGCTTTATTTTAGGTTTGATGCATTTTTTTTATAGGTGAGTATATACAAAGGTTTCTTTTATGCATTGGAAGTAAACATTGTGATTATTAGGTTTTGGTATTTTCAGTGATATAAAGATGAAGTGGTTGTGATTTTGTTATAGTTACATGAAAAGACAATAAAAGACTTGTAAGAATTTATATATATATATATATATATATATATATATATATATATATATATATATAACATAAATTATATAGGAATATTGTTCAAATTATAGTTGATATAAAATTATATAATATTCAAGAAAAAAAACATTAGGTGCATATTAGAATATTATGTATACTATAGGTATAGTAAGTATGAGAACTATTATGTATATTTTGGTTTCTGGATGTTTAAGAATTGAATTATTGGATGCTAGGAACAGAATTAGAGTACCTAAAACTAGTAATATCATATTACTGGTGTGGTGTCTAACGGTGCATAGTAAACTGCAAGGGGATAGCAAGAAATAGGGAAGCCCTATGTGTTGTGGCACCCGACGGTGTTATGGAATCGCCAAGTGGTCTGCACTACCATTTCGCCTGGTGGTGCTTAAGTTGCGCCAGGCGATAGTGCAAATGGCAAGGTGCATTTATGATATGATTTGCATGGCTTGTTGTGTTGGGTCTGGTTTGGGATATGCTTGATCGTATCATGAGAGGGTAGGTTCATGATTAGTGTTGGAACGCGTGATTAATATGAGTAGGGAGGTTCATATTAATGATACTCTTATGTGAGGATACGAGCGGGGAGGGTCTTATGTTTCGTGCTCACACTTGAGAGTTGCTACGAGCGAGGAGGTTCGTAGCTGGATGGATCACATGTGTTGGACTACAGGCAAGGAGGTCTGTAGAGTTGGACTATGAGCAAGGAGGTTCGTAGAGTTGGACCATGAGCAGGTAGATTCATGGAAGCATTGGAATCCCTAAGACCAGCTTGCATGTTTATCTTGTATAGGGTAGTGTGTTTTTCTTAATTTTGTTTTAATATGTTTAGATGTGGACTTGGACCAAGAGATGCTTGAATGTGTCATGAGTGGGTAGGTTCATGGCTGGTGGTGAACACGTGATAATATGAGCGGGGAAGTTCATATGTTCTGTGCTCACACTTAAGGGCTACTGCGAGCGGAGAGGTTCGTAGTTGTTGGATCACATGTGTTGGACTATGAGCAGGGAAGTCCGTAGAGTTGAACTACGACCGAGGAAGTCCGTAGAGTTGGACTACGATAGGGGAGATTCGTAGAGGCAGGACCACGAGCGAGCAGGTTCATGGAAGCATATATATCATGGGTCCATGGTCAAGAATTATGGGTTGGAAACCTTAGGGCGGTAAGGTTTCTTGGTTAAGCATTGGCTGAAATAAAGTAATTTGGGGTGAACTTCTATGTATTAAATTATACATTTATAGTTACATGAGCTCACCCTTTCTGTGTGTGTTTGGCGATGATCGTGTAATTCGTTACATGGGAGCATACGTTGTTTTAGGTTGAGTTGGTGACGCTTAGAGCCGGAGAGGGGCTAGCTTGGGAAGTTTTATAGACTATATTTGACTATTTTGTAAATATTTAGTTGATCGGTTTTGAACTATGTAAACTTGGAGTTTAATTTATGGTTTTGAATTTAGAGACATTTTATTAAGATTTTAATTTTCCTACGTTTTGGGAAAGCATTGTGAATAATAATGGCATATTTAATATTATTTTACTTTATTTTATTTAAATTAGTAATATTTGGTCGGATGTTACAAAGACACTACATATGAAATTCATCAAATAAAACTTGAAACAAAATTTTAAACAACAACATAATTTAACAAAACAACATGGAATTGTGACACTAAGAACGTGATGATTCGATATCAAACAAGAACTCAATGGAAAAAGGTAAAAAATGCATTCAAAGCATAGCCAATCGGTGAAAGTGGCATAAAAATCATGGCTGCACAATTGAAATTTGTCTTGAGCTAATGTTCAATCAATTCATTGCTCCAAATTCTTACTGAATTTTCAATATAAAGACCTGGAATTCAAAATTTAAACCAAGTAAACCAAGAACTTATGACATATAAAGGATGCACATGACTTGGACAACATGAATTGGATGCTTAAATTAAAATAGAATGCAAAAAGTTTGAGATCCACCGATTAAAAATGATAGAAACTCAAACAAAATGAAAAATCACTCACGGAATTAACATGAAATTGAATCCTATGAAGTTTGACCAATTGATCCATGAAAAGAAGCAAGATGCATCATCATACATACATATAGAATCAAAATTAATGCTAAAAACAAGAAAAGAATGAAATTTAAGTGAACAACACAGAATTAAATAATGAAACTGAGAACTTAGTGATAAAGTTGTAGTTAAGCAATCAAATTAACACTATTTATTTATAACAACTTCAGTATTGTTAAAAAAGTAGTCAACAAGATAGAAAGGGTAAAGTAATCTAAAGTCGTCTCCCAACGAACACAGAATTGATTTCTAACAAATTAATACTTATAAAAACTATACAAAAGAGTTAGTCAAATAAAATAATAAAAATATAAGTGGATTCAGATAGAGAAAGAAAGAAATAAAATTGAAAAGATAAAAATAAAATAAAATCAATAGTAAAGAAAAGAGGTTGATTCCACTACTTTTTCAAAATAGGATTCATCATTTGTTTTCTAAAGATTATTGTTATTGATTTCTTGTCTAAGATTTCAAATTAATCAATGTAACTTCTCAATTAATTTGTTGACGTCCTCACTTTTAACCAAAGTAACTTCTCAATCAAAAGCAAGAACTTTAGAGATTACCACAATAAATTTAATCAAAGTAACATCTCAATTAAATATTACTATGTCTAATCATGTATATTCTTGTACCTCTTATATCTAGTAGGAAGCTAATTAACCAAAGTAACTTCTTGATTAATTCTATTCAAAGTTCTCACTTTTAATCAAAGTAACTTTTCAATTATTAGCAAAAACTCATTCAATCATATGAAAGTTTCTAAATTTAACCAAAGTAACTTCTCAATTAAAATTTAAAAACCCTTAAACTCATATGATTGTTATGTTATGTAGATATAACACTGTGCTAACTTGCTACAATGCAAAAATCATTACTTTTACTAAATCAAGAACCAAAAGACATAAATGAAAATAAATCACAACAAGAACCAAAAGAATAAACAAATTTATTCAAATCTCAGAATCCAATTAAGAAATTATAGTGGAACTAACCCTTGAAGTTTTGCCCTCCATGGAATGCAAAAGTAAAATAAAAATAGAAGAAGAAAGTAGAGATGAAGAACGAAATTAGGCCCCCTAAAGGGTTCCTAAACTCTGAAGTACCGAGCTTCCCTTTTCTGCTTTCCCTTGCACTACAAAAAAGTTGCATATTAGCTACGAAAAATTTCTTAGCTAATCTCTCGCTAACAACTTTTGCTACAGATTATTAACTAGCAAATTTGTTGTCATTGTTGACTGTGGAAGCTTGTCAAAATCGCACGGGAACATCACCGGAATTGCTCTGAAACATCACCGGGATCGTGTGTAGTTGGGGCTGAAGAAAATGAGAAGGGAGAATTGAGAGATGTAAACTACCAAGAGATGTGATAGAGTGTGAGAATTTGGAGAAGGTGAGATTCTTTTCCCGAATATGAATGAATGAAGATAGAATTAAAAACATGATGTAGTAATTGAAAAGGATGCTCGGCATTAAGTGATGAGATGAAGGTCACCCAATGAGAGGGAGCGCAAGGGTAATTGCCTAGAATGTGTGGGTACTCAAGTCATGAAAATATAAAATAAAATTAAAATAATTTACAAGTATTTTTAAAAAGAATAATCTATATGTATTTATTTTGTAATAAATATTTTTTAAGAAAAATTACATATATTTTTAATATAATTTGATAGAAAGAATTTGAATACAAAACTTGTAGGTAATAATTACATTTCTAATAATTAATGTAATAAACTTAAAAAAATAATTTTGCAAGAATTTTATGCAAAAAGACTATTCACTATAAAATTTTTAAATATTTCATGTCAAATGAATTTTATTCAAAAAATCAAATAAATTTTATGCTAAAAAATTTTAAAAGAAAAATATGCAAGAATGTTTTGTTAAAATATATTCATAAAAAAAGTACTTAAATTGTCCTAATTTATCCAATAAAATTAGTTTCATCTCACTATATTTTTCCTGTTGAAACACTTTTAACTTATAATTCTTTTATTAAAATTAAAGTTTATATATATAACCTTTTTTGTTTAATTGTAATTAATAATTAAGTTTATATTAAGATTTGTTATGAAACTTTTTTAATGCTTTTATGAGACAAATATGTTTTAATTAATTTATTTATTTATTTATGTTTATATTTATATTTTATACTTTAATACATACAATTATATTTAAAAATAATAATTTTAAATATTTAAATTCAAATTAATTTTAGAATATTTAAATTAACAATAATTTCAAAATATTTAAATTTTAAAAAATAGATATTTAAATTAAAAATTATTTTATTTTTTAATTTAGTATAAATTTAATTGAGAGAGAATAACTATAAATATATATTAATTAATTTGTTACGAACAAGCTATAATTCTATTTCTTTGCAATTTTCTAACAAATTAGTGAGGGATTAGCTACTATTATATGTTATGGTAAATCTATAGCTATTTTACTGTGAACCAGCTACAATTTAATCATTTCTCTATTTCCTCACAAATTAGCGAAAGATTAGTTTCAGATATATATTTTGTTAATTCTGTAGCTATTTTGCTACAAACTAGCTACAATTTTGTTCTTTCGCTATTTTCTCGCAAATTAGCGAGGGATTAGTTACAAATATTTTTCCTTTCTAATTTCTCTAGCAAAATTGAAAATTTCTTGTAGTGATTGTTTTAAAATGTTACATTTGAATTTATAAAATTATTTTTAAACTAATTCTAACATTTGGTAGTTTATAAAAGTTCGAAAAGTAATTATTTTATGGACGTTCTTAAACTCGTGATATGTTAAGGAAGGTTACAAAAATCACGGTAGTAAACTGGAGTTTTAAACTCATAGAACTTAATAGAAGTTTTAAAACCTTCCTTAAATACAATTAGACTTAAGAAAATAACTTAGCAGAAATTTTATCATTGAGTAATGTAAAAATAAACTTCGGTTAAAATCCTTTTTTTTGTAGTGTTGGTCTCTTTATATAGGCCTTGATTGTACTTGAATCTTATATTTTCTTTTGCTGAAATCTTTTATCTTTTGATATAATATCTCTCAAATAATTAACATATTTTATCAATTTCTAAAATATTTGGAAGATTTCCTTTGTTGATAATTTGAGATATATCAAAGATAATTAATAAAAAATCTTTAATTAATTATTCAACAACTTAATTTCTATCCAATTTCCAATTTTGCCCCTCTTGTAATCTCCTTCAATTATCTTCAAATAATCCAATATCTTCAAGATATATTTGTTTGTTGTAGAGATCTAAAAAGATTAAAGAAGATCTTGTCATATTTAAAAAAATTTGGTAGTTATTATCTTTTGAAATTTTATGATATAATTAAATAAGATAATTCTTTAAAAATATCAAATAAAATATTTAAAGATATATTTTCCCAAATTATCTTTTATCATAAATATTTATGAATTATCAAAGCCCTTCTTCTTGAAAAAAATAGAGAAAATCGCAAGGTCCAATTTTTGTTGCCCGTTCCCTTTCTTAGCTTAGCAAAACTTCTTCAATTTTTCAAGTTTTTCTTGTCGTCTTCATGCAATGTTTGGCTTCAATTTTTGTGATTTTGATCATTTCCTATTCTTGGATTTATCTTTAAGGTGTCATGAAGCTTTAAGCAATTTATTTCCACACTTCCATGAGCTCAACCTAGCTGCAACTGCACTAACACACCTCAAAATATCCAAACATTACAAAAATAATTATTTTTAGTTGGGGTTATTTTTTGTTTTTCTGGGATTTTAACCCCGACTAATGGTTTTACCAGGGGTTCTCTTTTCCTCTAGTAGAGCCAGCGTAGCTAAAAGATTATCGAGGTTTTTAATAACCTCTGGTATTAGCACAACTTAGTGGAGGTTTACAAAACTCCTCGTAATGACGGAGGTTTACAAAACCCTCGTAATGGTTAGGGTTTACAAAACCCCTAGTAATGGTTGGGGTTTATAAAACCCTTAGTAATGATGGCTAGGGTTTATAAAACCCTAGTACTGCTTAGGAGTTAAAACCCACAATGTTGTCTACAATTTAGAACCACATATCAACAATAAGCTTTCAATATTTTCTTCAAAGGGTTTCAAACCCACCTTATGTTTGTTACTTTTTTTATACATAAATCTTAAAATAAATGAAAAATTACAAAAGACAAAAGGTTTTAAATTTTTTATATTTACAATTTTCCTATAACATTCATAAAAAGATAAAAAAACAAAAAACAAAATCTACAATTTTAACCATTCATAAATCCAAAGCGTAAAGTATACAACCCATTATAGTTCATCTACTTACATTTACTTACTTCTCTTATCTCTTAGTGCAGTACTAAATTTTCTTGTACACCAAAAGTCAACAATAACAACCCTAATAAACATAAGCAACATGGCAAAGTGCATCTAGTAAAAAACTTAATTCAACACTTACTTTAAGCTTATCTATAAGCGCATATATCATAAGCGTACCATGAAGCTTACAAAAATAAACTAAAAAAAAAAACTTATTTCAATAACTTTCAGCAATCACCATGAAACCTATGGAATACGATTAAAAAAACTTATACCAAGGTCATAAGCCACTTTAATAAGGATAAATAAAGGGGTGCTTAGAAGACCATCTCGTGTAATTTTTCACATTTAATAAGAAAACTAGTGCAAATAGCTTTAAAAATTCATGTATCATATACACAACAAAATAGAGTATACATTTCCAGCCAAAATCATAAATGAAAAATAATCCTAAGGACAAATGAAACGTGAGAAACACCAAGCCAGAGTGCGCCAAGTAAACAACTTAATTCACAATTTTTTTTTAGCTTATGACATGCTGATATCATAAGCTTATCATAAATGCAAAATAATCCTAAGGATGATTTAAACATGAGCAACACCAACCAAGCCAGAGTGCATCCAACAAACAACTTAATTCACCCCTTATATTCAACTTAACACGCATACTTATATTATATGCTTCACCATGATGCTTACAGAATAAACTATAAACTTATTTTGAGTTGTTCAACAATCACAATGGCACCACCAGACCTATTGGAATAAGATTAAAAATAAAAATTACACAAAGGTCATGAGCCATTTCCATAGTAACAAATAACAAGGTGCTCAAAAGCCCATCCCACTAAATTTTCATGTTTAATGTGAATGCTAGTAGAAATAGATTTAAAAATTCATGTATCATACACACGAAAAATGAGTTGGACACCATAAAAATAAACTTTCAACCAAAAACAAATGGAAAACAATCCTGAGGACAACTTAAACATGAGCAACACCAAGAATCAAGAAAGTCCACAAATAATCAAGAAGGAAAGTCCACAAATAACGAATAACGAAAAGAAAGTCCACAAATAATCAAATTCGTTATTGGTTACTGAAATAAAAATAAAGAAGTATCAATAAAATTTTCTTAATTTGTGTCACCTCACTAATTGGATAAGCAACAAGAAAATGTATCCATACAAGAACGCGAACAGCTGGAACCACTATTGCACCAATTGTTAAACCATACCGAGAACAAATTGATTGTGGTATAATCTTCTCAAATGCAAATAGATGTTATAGAATATTATGTAGCAAGTTGATTATCTGCATGCCAAGATTTCCTATAAAATATTGAGTAAAAATACATGTTTAATAATACAGTCAACAAAATAATGATAATAGATCCTCCAAGCAAATTCATAACCAACCTAGTAGGATCATTCAAGCTAATAGATTACTAACACATAGGATAACCAACCTAGTAGGATCCTTCAAGCTAATAGATTACTAACACATAGGACACTGGGAGCTTCTCTAACACATAAAAACAAAAGCCAGTAACAACAATTACCAGAGCATATTCTCATTTTTTTTTGTAATGTTAGAGCATACTTATGGAAAATCAAAACTGTTATTTCCTAAATCCAAGCAAAATGTTTAATTAAAAAACAACAAAGCTAAATCCAATCAAAAATTGCATCAATAAAATCATAGACACCATGAAATGATAGGAACGAATTAGAATATTTGTACAAAGGTACCGAATTCGACCCACCACAAATCAAATTCTCTAACCTCTGTAAAAGGATAAAATGAAATGCATACCTTCGTCGTCGCTGGTAGTATTGAGGGTTTCTGCTTCTTTCCCCAACCCCAACGGTTAGCGAGCGAGATTGAAGGCCTGAAGTGCGTGAGCGTCTGACGGCAGAAGACAACCCAAATGAGGGCACGCACGCAATAACGAACTTGCAATGAGGCGCAACAAGTAGGTGCTCGTGACGACTTGTGCGGAGGAGGAATGCCAGTGGCCGAGGCGAATAGCGAACCAAAACAGGGCAAGGTCAGGCGACGCAGGGCTCGTGAATCGGTGGATGAAATAGCAAAGATGGAAGAAGAATCGTGCATCTGTATAGGTGAAGACGGAGGAGGTGGACATTAAAACAAAGAGAAGAAAAGATGAAGTAAAAATATGAATAAGATACAAAAGACATAAGAAATGAAGGAGGGAAGGTGAACAAAATAAGCTGGATATCATAGTACTACCTCTACCTATATTTTAACTAGGGTTTAGATAAAAAAAACCCTGGTACTTATTGGAGGTTTAGAAAACCTCAAGTAAGTATGGTTCTTTCTGGAAGTTATTATAACCTCTTCTAAATAACCTCAAGTAAAATTAAATTATTTTGTAGTGAAAGAACATTAATGCAACTAAAAATTATTTTTAACATTTTTTTGTATCTCATGCTCAATAAACTCAATTATAAGAAATCCTAATTAAATCAATCTTTTAAGAACAAAATTCAATTAAAAATCTAGAATTAAACATTAAATTAGGGCAAAATACGCACTCATCACTTAGCTTAAACTAAGACACATGTGGCTTAATCTGGCTCTCGATACCACTTGATGAAGCTCCAAGTGCATGAATTGATGTAGATTGAGAGTTGCATGAGATGTGCAGCATTGAAGCAAGCTTGAATGAAGATTATGTTCGATGTGGTGAAGATATTTGGTGGTGGAAGAAGTCTAGGAAGGTGACGTCAATCCTAAAGGAAGGGTGACTAGAGGAGATGCTAAGGAAGCTCTAGCAAAGGTAATTCTTAAGGAGAATTTCTGGAGTAATATCAATAACATTTCATTCAGATCTCAAGATTGATTTGTACAAGGGTGGAGGCTTCCTTTTATAGAAGAAGAAGGCTCCAAAGCTCGACCAAAGAAATAAAGGGAAGACTCAAACTTCAGCACATGGTTTCTAACTCCCTCTCATGATTCACGGATCATGAGCCATGTGGCTAGTCACATTTATCATGTTTGCACCATGTGTTAAATATGCTAAATGTGAAGCATGCTAGAAATGAGTTTTCGGCCTAACTATTAAATTGGGCTTTAATTGATCCAATTCAATGGATAGGTGATTTTCATGATCCATTCTCATAAGTTGTCTAACATTTTATTGAAAACATGGCTTAATACATGACCAATTAAAAGTTGTACTACTGGACTAATTAAAAGCCCATCCAATCTTAATGTCCTCTTTGGCCCAAGTGAAAAGGACTTGAAGTCCATTAAGCCCATTAGTCTTAGTATGCTCCCAACCTTCTTGTATTCTTCTCAACATGCTTCCAGTAATTGGGCTCATAGTGGAACATATGTTATCATGTCAACTTAACATATATGGGTAATATGCTAAATTTCATAGATATAAAAAATGAAAATGACAAAAAAACTAATATAATTGAAAGGGGTCTACCCAATAAGCATGGGTAATTTAGTATTTTCCCTTACATATTTTTTTTTCTTGATTATACAGTTGATTTCCTAGTACAAATAATAGTACAAATATTGTAAAATGAAAAAAAAAACAATTTAAATAATAGGTGTTAACTTAACATATATGGATAATATGGTAAATTTCATAAGGTACAAAAATTAAAATGATAAAAAAAACAGGTGTCTACCCAATAAGCGTAAATAATTTAGTACTTTCCTTAATACATTTCTTTTATACAGTTGATAATACGTTAACAAATATTAACAATAAAAAAGATAAATTGTACTAATAATATTAATAAACTATAATAATATTTTTAAACAAACATTAATTAAAATTATATTTACTTTTGTCTCTTCAATTTATTTTTTATCAACTTATTTTATTTCAATTTTAAACTAAATAATTTTTACTTTTACTTTTTTTTTTCTTACATTTTGTTTTCCTGTCGTCTCTAATGATACTTTTTTGTTTTTATTATCACGAACGTGTTTTTTAAGTTAAAAGAATTACATTGATGGATAGAAATCATTGTAAACTTTAAAATAAATATTTTATGATAAGATAACTAATTTTAAAAATAATGGCAATTTTAATAGTAGTTTTCCTAAGGCTAGTTAATTCAAATGTAAAGCATTAATGATAGGATCAACTCATGAAATGAACTCTCACTATTAAAATTTTGAATTTTCGCGTCAGTTTAATGTGTTATTTAGTGGCGGTTATAATTGTCACTATTTTCTCTACCGTTAGTTAATTAACTGCCACCGAATTTAGCGCCACAAAGTCATTTTAACGTCGGTTTTAACCGCCTCTAAATCCTTTTTTATTTTTTTAAAAAAAATACTTTGCAGCACTTGGAACCGCCAGCAAGACTAATAATTAAATATTTTTGTGGCGGTTGTAACTGCCAGTAAATCTAGGAATTTAAAAACTTTTGTGACGGTTATAACCGCCACTAAGTCTAAGAATTAAAATATTTTAGTGGCATTTATAACTGCCAGAAAGTCTAAGAATTAAAAAAAATGTAGTGGCATTTATAACTGCCACTAAATCTAAGAATTTAAAAGATTTTAATGACAATTGTAACTGCCAGGAAGTCTAAGAATTAAAAAAATTTAATAGCGTAAATCACGGTAAATCTAGGATGTAAATAATTTTTATTTTTAATTTCATAAAATGATATAAACATTTTTTTAAGTAATAGAAGTAATGTCTTTATTAAAATAAGCGACTAATATTGAAAGGAATTTGACTCTTGAAATATGCAACGTGCTTTAGAAAATAAAAGGTAAAAACAATAACTATCAAGGTTATAAGAACTTTATAATTTACATATTTGTTAGTTTTATACTCTTAAGGAAGTCAATATTTCTTAAGGAGAAGTATATTTGAATAAACTAAGGTATTTGAAATCTAATCTCAACCAAGAAAGTTAAATGCTAGTAATACAAAATATAAACTAAATTAAACGTAAAAGTTAAATCTTAGTTGATATCTTTAAAGTTAAAACTTAATCAAGAAATACAAAATATTATGAATTCACTATATGATAATTTATAAGAAAGAATTGTGGATGCACTGTACCAATGTGCGTGTAATAATGGATTTTTATACATGTAGTAACTTAAACACATATATATAATGGCCAATTTTTATCATCTAATTATGATAATCATATTTCTAATTGTCAAGCATATCTAATTTACAAGAAAGAAAAAAAACAGTACACTTACAATCTCTACTCTTTTTCTTTTGAGTTTTTTAGATCCACCAGTGTGATTAATCTTGAGTTTGGATCTATTTTCAGCATTCCTTTTGCACATATTCTGCAAATACACATACACACAAAATGAACTCTATAATCATGGGCAACCAAATTATAAATATTGAGTAAGAAAAATACCTTTGTGTTTTCTTTCAATCTGTAGTCTATGAAAGTTGTCCACTCAGTTTCTGGAATTGACAATGGTGGGTTCTTTACATTTTCATCCCGGCTCTTTTTATCATCATAGTAAGTATAAACAATTTTAGCCTATTTTCCTTCCATTTTTTGCCTATGTCTTTCATCATATATACTTTTGTCGCAGTTTCGTAGATTAGATCCCACCATAACTTAGCCTAGAATAGCTTAATATTTGTAAATATAACAATACATTATAAAAAAATCAACTATTTATGACAATATATAAAAGTAACAACAAAAAATGTATTTTTTACTTAATGATATCATTCCATGCTCGATTTTTGTAACTATTAAACATTAAATGCCAATTCTCAAAATAGATGGGAAATATTTTAGAATCTGCTGCCAATCGACCTAAAAATCCTCCTAAAAGACCATCTACATCTGTGGCACTTGGTTGGTTTCCATCAAAAGGTATCACAACTTTATCTCCCAATGGAAGGTCATAAATTTCTCTAACCATTATACCACGCTCTCTTATCTCTCCTTCATTAGCTATAAATAAGAAAAAAAATGTTAACAAATTGTTATCAAACCTTTCAAGTAATTCATAAACAAATATTTAGATTAACAAAGGCAAATTATTTAACTTACTTCTCACTTGAACCATCCAATATTTTCTTTTTGATTTACTTCTATGTGGATGAGATAATAGTTCATCATGATGATCATGTAGAAATGACTCACCATTGGCTGAATCATGAGAATTTTGAGGTGTCTCCATACAAAGAAAGTAGAATATTCCTATTTACCACAAAAGTTAACTCATTAAAAGTACCATAGAAACATAACATGAAATATTGTCTTCTCATTCTTGATGAACCTGCAGCTGGAAAAGTATATTAGAAAATATACCTTCTCATTCTTGTTCTCATCATTGCCAAACTTGACTTACGAAATAATATATTTATGAATATCCATCCAAAATCATTTGAGTTTAATAACAAAATGTGTAGTAAAATTTAATCCAAGACAAACACAAAATGAAATTATTATGACTTTAATTCAAGAGTAGACACCTAATCAAATTCTACATTTACACCTGGCCTAGACAAATGAGTTTCAAAATTGTCATCCGAACAAAATGAGGATAATTGTGGTTGAAGAGACTCGCTTTCATAAGTTATCCTTGTAGCATCCCCACCCATGTCAAATAAGTCTCTCGGTTTTAAGTGAACTGGGGTACATCATCCTTCATCCTTCTTGTCTTCCACATAATACACAAGTTGAGCTTCAGAAGCTTGAATGTATGGTTCATCATCCTCCCTTTCACCCGTATGTATCAAATGAGAAAAAGTGATTGATGTGAACCCCAATGCATCTTTTCTAATATATCTAGAATTTGTAGTGTTACTCCATTGGCATTTAAATAAAGGCACCATGAAACGACCATAGTAATTTAATTCAATAATGTCAACTAGCTTCCCATAATATGGCACTAAGCCTTCTGTTGGCCTATTATTACTTGTACTTACGTAACTTTTAGTTCCAAAGCTACAAAACACTCCACTATTTTGAGTTTTCATCCCTTGCTCATGTTGTATTGTTCGAAATTTATACCCATTAACATTATATGCAGTAAACCTTTTGGCTTGTTAAAGTGGGCCTTGTGCAAGGGCACGAATCTCATCAGAGTAAGCTTTAGGGTTATTGTTCATTATCTATTTGAAAATGAAAACAAATATCATTAGCAATTCATATTAACTCTTTAGAAATTACAAAAATGATATTTTCTTACTCACATGACATCGAAACCACTCAACGATGCCTTGATGAACTTCTTTTTCTATCACACTTGATAACCTTGTTCGATTTCTTAACCTCCTTTTCATAATAGTTCTAAATTCCCTATATATAAAATTATGTTAGTAATATATATAAATATTACTTACATTATAATGTGTGTGTATATATAAGTTGTTTAAGTAAGGCTTACTCAATAAAGTGTTGTACTTCTTTACAATTGATTAACACATGTCGATGTGCTTGAAGTAATTCAATTGGAGTCAAAGTGAAATAAGATGAACCTCCAATAGGTTTGCCTATATTAGGAAATAGAGTTGATGAAGAATCCAATAGAACATCATCAACACGACCTCCTCAGTTGAATCTTGTCTCGATTTCATTATCCAAGTACCTTGAGCATAAAGTTAGCATCTCTTCAGAAAGCCAACCTTCAGCTATTGAGCCTTCAGGTTGTGCTCTATTATGCACATAAGACTTTAATTTCCCCATAAATCTACAACTTTGAATAATGTATTACATTTAGAAACTTTAAAAAAATAGCAAAATAAAAATTTGAACACGTTAAACTTTAGAAGTCGTAATACCTTTCTATCGGATACATCCATCTATAATGTACTGGCCCTCCAAATTTGGCTTCATCAACTAGATGCACCATCAGATGAACCATAACTGTGAAGAATGATGGAGGAAACAACATCTCCAAATGACACATTATAAGAAAAACTTCTTCCTTAAGCTTGTCTAGTTCATCATGGCTTAAAACTTTAGCACATAGTAACTTAAAAAATCTGCATAAATCAACCAATATAGTTGCAACTTGGATCGACAACACATTTCTAATGGACAATGGCAACAACTGTTCCATTAAAATGTGACAATCATGGCTTTTTAACCCAAAAATCTTTCTTTGATCTATATCAACACATCTAGAAATGTTGCTTGAATATCCATCTGCACCTTAACATTTTTCAAGGTGTACAACAAAATGTCTATCTCTTCTTTTTGTAGTGTAAACAAAGTTGCAGGAAACTTTTTCCCATCATTTGGTGGCCAAAGTTCTCTTCTTATACCCATCGCTTGCAAGTCTTTTCGAGCCTCAACATGATCTTTTCTTTTGTCTTTGTCATTTACCAATGTGAAAATTATATTGTCACATACATTCTTTTCAATATGCATCACATCCAAGTTGTGTCGCAACAAATTAAACTCCCAATATGGAAGTTCAAAGAATATGCTTTTCTTCTTCCACTGTTGTGTTGGATATGTAGTGGTGTTTTTCCCACAATTTCTCTTTCGTTTATCTAATGATTTTGGTTTCTTACCAAATGTGATGTTTATATTCTTGACTTGCTCCAAAATTTCTGACCCAGATAATTGTTTTTGTGGGTCCCTATCTTCAATATTTCCATTAAACTGGACTCGGTTCAACCGAAATTTGTGCCCTCTAGACAAAAATCGTCGATGACCCATAAAACACCATTTATTACTAAATGGAAGCCGAAGTGAAGTTGTATCAAAATTACAAGATGGACAAGCTAGGCCAGTATAAGTATTCCATCCTGAAAGCATCCCAAGACCAGGGAAGTCGCTAATGGTCCATAAAAGACATGCTCGCATCATGAACACTTCATTCTTTGAAGCATCATATGTTTCAACACCTTTTTCCCACAACTCTTTCAACTCTGCTATAAGTGGTTGCATGTAGACATCAATGTCATTACCTAGCATTCGCTTTCCAGGAATTATGCTTGAGAGAATAAAGTGTTTGCTTCATACACATCCATGGAGGAGTGTTGTATGGAATGAGAATCAATGGCCAAATATTGTAACTATTGCTCAAAGATCCAAAAGGATTAAAACCATCACTTGCTAAGGCCAATCGTACATTTCGAGGATCCGAAGCAAAATCAGGATATTTTAGATCAAAATTCTTCCAAGCCTTTGAATCTCTAGGGTGCCTCATCAACCCATCAGTGTTAGTATTCTCAATGTGCCAAACCATGCTATTAGATATCTTTGTAGACATAAACATCCTTTTCAACCGTGGGATCAATGGAAAGTACCGTAAAACTTTTGCTGGCAATTTCTTTTGTTGCTTCTCATTAATCAAATTGTGTTCACTAGTAGTTTCATGACCCTTTTGCTTCTATCTAGATATCTTTCATGTTTTGCATTCCTCTTTACCTTCATCTTGTCCCCAATATAACATACAATCGTTAGGACAAGCATGAAGCTTAATGTAATGAAGACCAAGCTTGTTGAGGAGCTTCTTTGCATCATAATTAGATGAAGGAATGTTTGCATGTTTAAAGACATCATGCAACAACTCAAGGATCATGTCCATTGCTTTGTTGCTAATTCGACAAAGAACTTTAATGTGATACAATTTCACCAAGAAAGACAATTTTGAAAACTTTGTGCGTCCATCATAGAGTGGTTGCTCCCCATCTTTAAGTAAATCAAACAACTCTTGAGCCATACTATTTCATCCATGTTGTGATTCTAATACACCTCCCTCAACATCATCTCTATGTTCAAATGATGATGTAAATGACTCTGCATTGGTGTACATGTTAGACAATCCAAATGCATCATTTATCATTATTTGCATTGGATCTTTATATTCTGTATTTGTTGTGTCATCTCCATTTACCAATACAGGCTCCCTCGATATTGGCTCCCCGTGACGACACCAAAATGTGTAACCTTGAGGAAAGGGTTTACAAAGCAAATGGTCATATACTTCTTCTCGAGTTCTCCATTTCCTAAAGCCACATTTACTACATGGACATATTATCGTATTCGCGCTGGCGCCATATTGAAAGGCAAAATCTAAAAAGTTATTTAGTCCCACTAAATACTGTGGTGTATTGCGTGGCAACTTAATCCAAGAATTATCCATCTCTAAATATGAACAATGAATTATAATCATTAAGTGAATATAGAAATAAGAGATATATGATGGTGTAACACAATTTAAATTACATATACAAAAAACTTTATATCATACATTATTACCTAGTAGAGAAAAACCTAGTATAATATAAATCATATAATTAGATTTCTATAGGCAACAAAAAAAATTAATAAATTATATGAAGTACATTATCTCATTAGACAAAATTAAAAATAGACAATTAAATAGAATTAACATTAGAAACCTCGTTAGCATCTTCTTTTATTGTTTTCATATAAATCCTATTGAAATAAATGTTTGTATTGATTATTTTTCTCCTATTGGATAATATATTATAAAATTTGTCAAACTTTATATGTAATGGTAATGCAGTATTTTCATCTTAATTCAAATCAAACAACTTCACAATATTTCTCATTAATCTACTAGTACTAAAATAAAAATACTTTTCCAACAATCTTCTTTATACTGAAATAGATAATAATTTAAGCACTAGTGTAGTATACTAGTATTACTATTACTTTCATTTCACAAACCAACTAGTACATTAAGACTAATAATCCTAAGTAAATTGTGGAACAAAAAGTGATAACTAAGATTGCCTCTTCAATTAGACAACTAGGTGATTCCATGAAATGTTCAAGATCTTTTAATATATTCTTAAACACGGGAAGATAATAAAAGATAGATAATAAAGACAATGATAATGCATATTGAAAATTATCAAAAGAAGTGACATCATATCACCTTTTGCTGAGGATATTTTCTATATCTCCTTCAATGTTGAATTCATTAAACAAAGATCAGGGGCAATTTCTTACTGGACACCTAAAGATTATATAAAAAGGTTGAAATCACCAAAATGAGAAGTGTAAGTTTGTATGTTGAATCTTAAATTAATTTGTGAAGCTAGTTTTTCAATATAGAAAATAATTAACCATTCACGTTGCAGTATTTGACTACAAACAACTAAATCAACATGCTAACCTAGCACCATAAATTTAAATAACGGTTTTGAACGCATGTAATATGTAATATATAAAAGTTTAATATGCTTTGCTACTAGAAAATGGTAAACTGCCATATGATAGCTTGCAATGCTACAGTTGGGTTCACAAACCAATTCTCCCATTGAGTTACACATTTTGATTAAAATAATTAATGGGGAAAAAAGGCAATATTGTTCACATTAAAAACAGACATCCTCTGGTCCTTATATTCCAACTTGGTCCTCTGTTATTAGCTAGTGCCTTACCTCATGGAGCCTCCCTGGAGAATTGACCACCATTTTCTTAACTCATATATCTCACAGACGATGATTAAACTAACAACTATTACTACTTCATTTTAGGATACTAGTGAAACATAATAACATTTCGACTAGTACAGTCTCTATTCTCCCTTGACACTTAAATGCATCATTATTTGTATTTTTTAGATGAGAAAATTTTTCATTTCAGCTGCAAAATAACTAGCTGCGATTCATTAGGGGGAAAATGACATTTTAGTTTTATAACACGCTAAAGATTAGGATTCAAAATTTAAGTTAGGGTTAGTAAAATTTGAAATTAGAGGTAAGGTTTATAATAATCTAAAACTTAAATCAAAATAAAGAAGAGAAAAAAACTAACTAAAGAGAAAAACACTTACCAAAAGGATTTTCATGGAGGAGAAAATGGATCTACAAAGAATAGCTCCATGTGATGGCTTTCAGGAAAATAAGAGAATATCGTTGACGAAGAGAATAAACAGAGAAGAAGGAGTGCTTCAATGCATTGCTTGAAGAAGAAGCTGCTTCAGTCCATACATTCACGAAGAGAGAACGATGTGGTGTGCGATACTGAAAAAAGGAATTTGTTAGCGGAAAGAAAGAGAAAGAAAAAATTAAGATGTATACTTTCCGTCAGTTTTGAACTGACTCTAAATAAAATATAAATTTAAAATTTGAATAACATAACGTCTATTTTATAAAACTAACGGCAAATAAATGCCACTATAAAATATATATTTTGTAGTGTCTGCTCCTTTTTTAAACTAGGAAAACATAGATTACACATTAAGAAAAATAATTAAATAAAATAGATGAAAAGAATATAAAATAAAGTTAATAATAGAGTAAAGAAGAAAAGGAAGAATAAAGAATGAGAGAATGAGAAACAATTGTCTTATTACTGATAGGAAGATTTTTATTCATAGATACAAGATGTAACCCATAAAGGGTACAAATCAAATAGTTAATACAAATATTTACATAAAAAGTAATGAATCATATGAGTATCAATCATATGAGTAATATCAAATCAATGGACGACCATTAATTCATAACACTACTCCTTGGGTGTCCATTGATAAAAGGATATGTCTCTGTCCATTGATAAGAGGATGTGTCTCGTTAAAATCTTATTAGAAAAAACCCCTTAGGATAAAGACCTAGTGAAGGAAAAAGAGTAGGGGTGGTAATGAGGGTCGACCCGCACTTAACCCGCAAATGTGGGTCAGACTAGCCAGGCCCGCATTTTCAACGTGGGTTGAAAAGTCTGGCCCACCCTGCATAAGTATGGGCTCGCAGTCTCGTGGATCGGCCCATTATTTTTTATTTATTTTTTAAATCTTATGATAAAGCTTTTAATGTTCAACAAATTGGAAAACTTTAACAAGTTTACAAAATGAAGCAAATAATTTGGGAAGTTGGATGATAAATTAATAATTCAACATTTTCATCATATTCATATTCGTACTTTGACATACATGATTTATTCTTCAAATTTTACCACATTCAAAAATACATAATACTTGTTTTTTCCAGTCATACAAGAATTTGAAACGTTCATGCAAAAGTCAAGAAGGAAAGTAACTGTATACAAAAATGTAAGTTTTTTATTTTTATTTTATGTGGGCCAGCAAGCCAGCTCGCACAGGCTGCGGTCTTCTACAGGCCACTGGGTTGAATATCCTCACCCGCCTTGTATTTTTTTTTTGCAGGTCTACGGGTCGGCCCACTAGGCCAAGCTCACATTGCCACCCCTAAAAAAGAGTACATCATTCTATATAATATTGTTTTTTACATCTTTTATTTTCCCCCTTATGTAAACTTACATCATTAAGATGACAGAGTCCAATCTTATGAACCAATTGCTTAAAAGTTCACCTTGACAAAGACTTTGCAAACAAAGCTGCTAGCTTTTCACATGAACGAATCTTTTGGATCTCTACATCACAATTTCTTTGAAGATCATGAGTGAAAAATAATTTTGGAAGAATATGTTTTGTTAAGTCTCGATTAATTTTCATTAGAGTAAATACCTTTAACCAAAGTAAAGTCTCAATTATTGGTAAAAACTCATTTAATCATGTGAAAGTTTCTAAATAAAATCAAAGTAAAGTCTCAATTTAATTTA
>Ga0214544_1002013_pt1 | contig 42870 bp, 21 predicted proteins | sample CNSS3metaG_FD_160074 | JGI IMG/M metagenome (GOLD analysis project Ga0214544, IMG submission 160074) | Root nodule microbial communities from cowpea collected in UCLA plant growth center, Los Angeles, California, USA - CNSS3 | ecosystem: Host-associated > Plants > Roots > Nodule | place: USA...
TATATATTCAAAACATTCACAAATACATGACAGTTCAATGGCTATATCTACCCCCAACAAAAAGGGTTTAGCTCTCCATTGTCATGGAGAGCACAAGCTTACAAAAATGGAAGTGGAAGATGAATGAGATACAAAGAGGAAGAAGGGAGAGTTCCCACAAACCCTAATAGTCCTCCAAGCACTCCAAATCGTGTTGTTCGAGCTCTAAAACGTCCAAGATGAGTTTCCCTCACAAAAACACGAAGAAATAGGGTTAACTTGTCACATCAATGAAAAGTGGAGCTTGGTGGAAGTCTCTCATCACCAAGCACGACCTCTAAAACCAGTGCTGAAGATCTGCGTGTACCGTCTGACGATCTCCAAGTGCCGCCAGGCAGTGAGCCACTGGAATGGCGCCTGACTCTAGCCTTGTGTCGCCCAATGGTTACTGTTTCTTCCATTATATAACATTTTTTATCTTTTCCTTGCTACTCCGGGTCACTCACTTGTCTAGGTTTTGGAACAAAGCTTCCTGTCTACAGAAAGATACAAAAAATGGGGATTAGTGGTAAAATTATATCAATGTAACCTAAAATGTATTTATTTACAAAAGTAAGGTAAAATTGAGAATTAAGTAGGTTGAAAGCTATGGAAGAGTTGATTTTGCTAACAAAATATAACTTAGATAATGGTAAAAATTAACATTATCAAGTACAAAACTTGTGTAGAAACCATGGCGAACCAGCTCAACGGAAATGAGAAACACAATCCTACTATTAGATTTGTGGAGAAGATTTTGAGGTCGTTTGTCGATAATTTTAAGGACATGGTGTGTGCAATTGAAGAGTCCAATGACTTGTCAGTGCTTTCAATCGAAGAACATGGTCTCTTAAGATGCATGAGTAGCAGAAGAAGAAGAAAGTGGAGTCCCTTGAACAAACACTCCAAAAAATTAAAACAACAATTAAGGAAGAAAAGGCGTTTTATACTCAGAACACTCAAGACAACGAAAGAGGTTGAGGAGGTAAAGGAAACGATCATGGTTGTAGAAGTCGTGGAAGGCATGCAGAAAAGAAAGAACATACCAGCTAACTAATGCAGTCATTAATGCTATCAAATTAATTCTACTTTTTCAATACAATTTCAGTATTGCCTGGTGAGTAGTCAAGAATACTAGTTAGGGTAAAACTAATTCAAATTAGCGAATATTGAATTGATTTAAACTAAAATTAGTTTTAATAAAACCTACACTTAAGGGTTAGAGTATAAAAAAATATTAAAAAAATGGTGCAAATAAGAATAAATAAAATAAACGTGTTCGAATGCCATGCACACATTAAATGAAAATAAATAATAAATAAAACTAAATGATAAACTACCTAAATTCCTACAAAGATAATTCTAATAAAATAAGAAACTTTATAGGTATTTTGGTGTTTGAAAGAAAAATAAGGGGAATTGTTGTGCAATTAAATAAGAATAAACAAATAAATAAATGCAAGATAGATTAAAGGATTTAATTCAATTATATAAAATTATTTTGATTTTCCTTTTTTTTCAAATTATATTTTTTATTGTTATTCAATTTAATTTTAAAATTTGATAACTTAAATTAATTAAAGTAACCACTCAATTAATTTTTTAAAATCTTATTCATTCCACTGTATATGATTAAGATTTAATTTGTACTTTCTTCATTCCACCGTATATGATTAAATTTCCAATTTTTTGACTATCTTTTTATTAAGCACACAGTTGTTAAATATTGAATTAACTAGAATATCATTAATAAATTATTTTAGTTTCTCTCCATATATAAATTAAAATAACTAATAGTAGTTATTTTGTTCCACCATATACAATCTAAATGTTCTAATTCGCCTTTGTATGTTCTAGTATATACATATATAAAAGAATATTGTTTTACTCTCATAAAAAATTACTAATTAAATATTAACACGAGTTCTTGTTAAGTACCATACATAAAATTGACTCTCAATATCATTCTTAAACAATCTTAAAAGAAATAAGTATAACTCAAGATAAAAAGGTAAAAAAAGTAAACTCTCATAAATAAATAAATTGTTACTTACTTGAAACCTCAAAATTCATTATTTGAAATTACAAGGAAACCAATGTTAGAGGTTTAGCATTCTATGGAAGTGTTACAAAACATGATGAAAATAAAAGAAAAGAAAGAATGAGGTGTTTGGAGGAAAGCGTTTGCGCAAATTATATGAGAGAGTGGATTGTCCTAATGTCTCCTTTAAGTCTCCTTTTATAGAGTTCGGCCAGAAACTTATCTACAATTTATGTTGCTTTGGAGATTTTAAAAGATTTAAAAGATTTGGCCCATATTTTAAAAATATTTGGCAAATATCTTTTATTTTTTCTAACATAGTATACACTCGTTTAAGTTCGCACTCATTTAAGTTCACATAAATCTGTATTTGGAAAGAAAAAATTCTCGGATCAAGTTTCGAATGACTTTCTCATGAACTTCTTATTGTCGAGCAATACTTCGCATGAACTTTGGTTTGGATTTCTCCAACAAAGCAATAATCTCCAAGCGTTGATGATCATTCAGACAAAGACTTGACCTTTACATTTCATGCCTTTCTGGTTGCTCATCTTTTGCATTGGGGTGGATTGTTTGTTCAATAAATATAGGGTTTATTATATGACTCATAATATTCATAAGTCTGCATCCCAGTTAAGTCTGCACCAAACCCTCTAGATCAAAATGCAGACTTAAGTAAGTGTACACTGTAATTAAAGAAAAAATATTTATGCAGATAAAAAATTAATTTTAACACATTTTTATATCCCAAACTAAATTAGCCATTTTATAATAAGTCCTAAATAAAATAGTATTTGAAAGCACAAACACTCAAATAAAAAGCTAAGTTTAGAGATTAAATGAGGACATAAATTTGCACTCATCAATGTGGAGAGAAAACATTTCTTCAAGGACCTGGCTAAAGTAGAAGTTGGGTACTTGTCTTTTGGATATGATTCAAAGGTTACGATGAAAGGTCGAGGAACAATCCGGTACTTGTAGAAGGATGGCCGAGTTGTAGAAATTCAAGATGTGTACTCTGTACCAATCTCAAAAGTAACATTTTGAGCATGAGACTAGAGAAGGGTTACTTGGTCTTAATGAAAGACCCAATACTGCACTTGAAATTGTTAGACCCAATAACCTAGAAGATGATAGTAAATTATGATGTTTGAATAGATGAAGCCAGTTGGAACAACTTGGTTGAAGATTTTGATGGAGATTGATAAATTCTTAGCTGTATTAAGTTTATACAAAAATGATTTCCTCACTAATGTAGTATAGCGCGAAAACCATATATTAATTCAAGGAGAGCACTTAAATTGAGTGTTTATTAGTGCAATTGGACGAAATCTACCTACTTTTGAGCTAACTAATGTAGTATATAACCACTATGCAATGAAAATGATGCATAAAACCTACTCTAAGACAATATACAATTATGGAATTGGATTAAAAATGAATGAAAACTATCTATTGATGAATTGCTAGCTAATATGAAAGTGAAAATACTCAAAACAATGGAGAATTTATCATGATGCAAACTGTTTGTAAATCATGATGCAAAGCTTAGTGGGAAGCCTTCGTTATCTAACAAGTACAAGGTAGGGCTTACTATTAAGTCTTGGAATAATAAGTCGGTATACGAAAGAGTCGAACTATAAACATTAGAAGGTGTCAGAGCGTATACTAAGGTATATTCGGGAAATGGTATCACTTGGCTTATACTATACTACATCGAACAATGATTGGTGTAGAGATGTAGATGATCGAAAAATCACATCCAGATATATATTTTTCATGAACCACGTGACATTCACTTAGCTTTCAAACGAGCAACCCATAGAACATTGTCAACATGTGAATTCAAGAGTATGTTGCAACATCATGCTGTGTATGTCATGCAATATGACTTAGAAATATTCTAAGCAAACTGGAGATGAAACAGAAAGGAAGGATGATGATATGAGTTGATAACAAATTAGCCATTAAGTTGACAAAGAATTCAGTCAACCATGAAAGTAACAAGCATATTGATGTGCTCTTTCATTTCATCCAAGAATATGTGAAAGAAGGCAATGTGGAACCAGCACATGTGGGAAGTCGAGTCTATAAATTATATTATTATTTATATGAATAACATAACAACAACATAGATAAATAAATTTATTCACAAAGTAAATTTGTTGTCAACAAATATCACATTTCAACAAAACAAGTGTATAATACATATTTTTTCACTCATGCAAGTTTTTCTATTATTTGAGGTTGAATATTTGGTCTTCACTATAAACTATAATTTGTTTTAATATTATTGGATTAAAAGAATTATATTAATTTATTTTTATAGTTTAAATCAAAATGTTTAGTGACGATAAAAATATCTAACCAAATCGATTATAAGAATATCATAATTGATAATAATTGAAAATTCGAAATCTAAATTATGTGGTCATAACAAGTTACAAGGTTACGTCATAAATACATACAAATGCCAGAGATCGTATCCTTTTGGATTAATGCACATGTTTTTTTTCCTTTAAAAAGGATATATGCACATTTTTTCTAAGTTGTAGGACACTGGGGTCCATTTCAAAATGTGGTTCAGTTCATTTTTGTGACTTTAAATAATTATTCAAACAGACATGTCCTAGTACTTTTTTCTTTGTTTTTTATTTTATAAACTTAACCAAATCTATTACATTAAATCGACTTCAATATTCCTTTTAATTACTAAATTAAAGTTGCACCTTTATTTATTAGTTTATACTATAATATTTCATATACAATAACTGAATCAGATTACAGTAATAACCAAAATAAAGAAAGAAAATTATCTATTGACAAAAATTATTTTGACAAAGTTCACAAACTTTCCCTAAATAAAATAAATAAAATTAAAATAGATTATTTTTTTAACTAAAATAAAATAAAAAAGTAATTTTTTTTACTCAAATTGATAGTTTCTCAGAGTTTGTAAGAAAAAACTTTGTTAATATATCATTTTCAGATAAAGAACTGTAACATCGAAGTAACTTAGAAAGTAGAATTGGAATGCACGCGGTGGAACGATCACGGTTTTGGTTTGTCCCCTGTTATAATGCACATGGTCTTGCCACTTTCATGCAACTTTTTAGCTAATATTAAATAAGTTTAATTAGTTTATACTATAATATTTCAATATTTCAAAGTACTCACTTTAAAAAAATAATGTGTTACTTTATTTTTAATTTTTGAAAAAATATCTTAATCAGAATGTTTTTAGATAAAAATTACTAAAATCGTTAACTTAATAAATAATTTTTACCATTCAATTTTGATATAAATATTGATACTTAAGTTTGTAAGTTATTTTAAATATCAATGTGTTAATAATTTTTTGCTGAAAAAAATATAATTGAAATATATTTTCAAAAATTAAAACTGAATTAACACATTTTAAAAAACAAGTATCAAATTAAAATATTTAAATAAAAGTGAATATATTTAAATAAAAGTGAATATGATTCGATTAAACCTGTTAAATACTATGATGACATAAATAATTGACATAAATTATTGCTTTAGTCGGTAGTTACTTCTTTTATCTTTATCTTCTCTTCTTTTATCTTTATCTTCTGACGATAGTTAATTCCTGATACAGAATATTGTGGATAGGTTACTTATGTAAAGAGTTGTTTTTGTCTTATTATTTTGGTTCATGAAGCATGAATTGCTTTATTTGCAGTTCGGAGTGGCTGAGCATGTTTGACCATAAATAAATGAAGCACTGGTGGTTTGGTAAAAAGAGGAGGAAGAAAGAAGCACCACTTTCGCTCCTATATATATATATATATATATATATATATATCTCTCCTTGCAGAACATCTTTGGCACGAACAACATTCAAACATTTTTCAAACCATGGAAAATTCTAGGGAGATGATGAATAAGGAGATGGCAGCACCACTGCTAAGAAAGAGTGGTGAAGAAGAAGAAGAAGTAGCATCATTATCATCGGAGAGTACATTCTGGGAAGAGCTTAAGAGGATAAGCTCCATGGCGGCTCCAATGGTGGCTGTTACGGTTTCACAGTACCTTCTGCAGGTTGTGTCACTCATGATGGTGGGACATCTCGGAGCACTGGTTTCCTTCTCCGGGGTTGCTGTTGCCACCTCTTTTGCTGAAGTTACCGGTTTCAGTGTCCTTGTAAATAAATACCACTCTCTTTCTGCTTCAATGCACCCTTTTTTCTTTTATTTCTCTCATTTTTCTTAACTTGGTTGTTCAGTTTGGTTGATATAACCTTGCTTTTGATTCAATGCACCCTTTTTTCTTTTATTTCTCTCATTTTTCTTAACTTGGTTGTTCAGTTTGGTTGATATAACCTTGCTTTTGACACTGGATCTACGCAAAGGGTTGAAAGTTGAGAGCTTGAAAACTGTCCTTATCATATTTGTGTTTGTGTGTGAGTGAGTGAGTGAGAGAGTATTATTGTTGATGCCACAAAACAAAGTCCGGTGTTTATGTCTGTGTTTTGAAACGTTCGTGTGTTTGTGTTGTGTTGCATTGCAGTTGGGAATGTCTGGTGCATTGGAAACTTTGTGCGGGCAAATGTACGGTGCAGAGGAGTATAGAAAGTTTGGGAACTACACATGGTGTGCCACAGTGACTCTGATATTGGTTTGTGTCCCCATATCTGTGGTGTGGATATTCACTGATAAAATACTGATGGTGTTTGGTCAAGACCCTGAAATTTCTGGTGCTGCTTGTGAGTACTGCATATGCCTCATGCCAGCGCTGTTTGGGCATGCTGTTCTTCAGGCTCTCACTCGGTACTTCCAGACTCAGAGTATGATCTTTCCCATGGTTTTCAGCTCAATTACCTCACTGTGTTTGCATGTTCCTATTTGTTGGGGTCTGGTTTTTGCGTTGGGGCTAGGACACGTTGGAGCTGCGTTAGCCATTGGAGTTTCTTATTGGTTGAATGTGGTTTGGCTTGCAATTTACATGCTCTACTCCCCGGCTTGTCAAAAAACCAGGATTGTGTTTTCTTGTAGTGCTTTACTTTGCATTCCAGAGTTCTTGAAATTAGCTATCCCTTCAGGACTCATGTTTTGGTAAATATATGACTTTGCATCAATCAATGCTTTTTCTTCATCTGTTTTTCTTCTCTGCTAATTGCATTTTTCACTGATCTCTGCAGTTTTGAATGGTGGTCTTTTGAGGTGCTAACTTTACTTGCAGGGCTTTTGCCTAATCCCCAGCTTGAAACCGCAGTACTCTCAGTCTGGTGGGTGGAATCAATTTCTCTTCCTTTAATAACTCTCATTTCATCTTCTTCTGACTTTTATCACACCCTTGCAGCCTTAATGCTACTACCTTACACTACTTCGTTCCTTACGCTGTTGGAGCTTCTGCAAGGTTCGGTTTTTTTCATTTAAGCTAGAGTAAATAAAACATTGTCTCTTTCAGTGAGTAATTCTTGAACAGAAAACGAAAATCTTTGTCATCAAGAACATACTTTGTAATCTGTGGTGTTTGTTTTGCAGCACTCGGGTTTCAAATGAACTAGGTGCAGGAAATCCAAAAACAGCCAAAGGTGCTGTGCGTGTGGTTGTGATTCTTGTGGTTGCAGAGGCAGTTATTGTGAGCACAGTGTTCTTCAGTTGCCGACATATCTTAGGATACGCATATAGCAATGACATGGAAGTTGTGGATTATGTTTCAAGCATAGCTCCTCTCCTCTGTGTGTCTGTCAGTGCAGACAGTCTAATCGGAGCACTTTCTGGTTGGTCACTTCAAAATCTCCTTCTTCTGTGTATATATATTTATATTTATGTAAAACAAAACACCATTGTTGATTGTTGCATCTATATCTATCGATGAACGTGTGTAGGGGTAGCGAGAGGTGGAGGATTTCAGCAAATAGGTGCTTACGTGAACCTGGGAGCCTACTATCTTGTGGGAATTCCTATAGGTTTGTTTTTGGGTTTCCATCTACAGCTAAATGCCAAGGGCCTTTGGATAGGAACTCTATCAGGCTCTATTGTACAAGTAATTATTCTTGCCATCGTAACAGCACTAACAGATTGGCAGAAAGAGGTTAGTCTTACTTTTCTCGCATGCATAATCTCAATTCTTTTGTTGAAAATCTCACATCCGATCAGAGATAAGACAAGATTATAGTGTAAATACGAGTCTTTTGTTGGAAATCTCGCAATAAGACGAGTTTACGGTGTAAATGTGAATACAACCCTTAGGTTAAACGCTGATTTTGTAAGGTTGGTGAGACATCACCCGAATATATAGCTAACATGAAATTATTGTACTTGGATGTTGCTATTATTGCAGGCTACTAAAGTTAGGGAGAGAGTGGTGGAGAATTCAAGTAAAAGTCACACTGCACTTGTTTGAGATATTGAAGGCAAGTGAACAATAAAAGAGTGGAAGAGCAGAATACACTGTGATAGCTCTTTTGGTTTTTGAGTTGATTATGGAAAGGAGATAGGGAAATAGAGAGAGAGATAGCCATAGAGGATATAATAAAGTGTGTCAGTTTTCTCTTTGGCTGTGTTTTGGTTTTAATATTTTGTTTCTGTTTTGTGTCTGTCAGAGGATTTAATTATGTTAACACATGTAGAAAAGTTGTGTGAATATGTGATGAGAGTTTTGTATTGGATTTGGTTTTGACTCTGGATCTTTACTTACAAATATTAATGACATGTTTTCTTTTACTTTGATGCATGATATGAACTTGTTCATCAATGTGTGGTGAGTTTTTCTTTTGCTGCATACTTTGGTATTATCATGAAAGCAGAAAACATGCGCCACCTAACGTCATTATTTTTGTACCATTCTGTGAAAATATCATTTCAATAAACGTTCCTCCACCACACAACCAAACACATAGCAGAATGAAGAGGTTCATCCATTCTCCCACTAATGCAAGTTTTTCTGGTATCTGAAGTTGAATCTCTGGTACAAACAACCAAAAAGAAAGTTAGTGGCAAGAAACTCTTGGATGAATCTATTCTAAGTTAAAAAATGTTTTTTTAATAAATAGTGTTTGAATCAGAAGAAGTTAATATTGAAATCTTAAACCACAAAACAGATTCTTCATGCATGCATATATGTGCTAGACGGCACAAGTGTCCAAAACAAAAACCACCAATTTTCTATTTGAAATGTGTACTCAATGCATTGAATTGGTTTGGGTTCACAGTGTGGGACTTAGACTCACACTTTCTTTTACACGCTTATCTGACCTATATTCTCAGAAAGACTTTCGATATACTGCACTCGTCTGAGTCAGTTTTAACCATCGGCTCTAATACCACTTGTTAGGTTTATAAGGAGGGGTATCACTGGGGAGATACAACATCAATAAGACCTGAGCCTAACCACATAAGACATTGACACCACTCTCAACCCAAAACCTTAAAGCAATGAGTTTATGGGTCTTTATCTTTATATAGTGCTCTACTTTCTCATTTCTGGTCAACGTGGGACTTAGACTCACACTTGGATTCCTATCACTCCACACGTCTCATGCATCATTTTCATCTTTTCTCTGGTGTTCACGGTAGAATTTGGATTCTATATCGAATTTTTCTGTTTTCTTCCTCTACTATCTATCTATAATACATTGATTATTACTAATTTTAAATATACTTTTAATGTTCAACAGATGACAACATTCAAAAAAATTAATAAAAATTCAGAACTCGTTCGTAATATGTTAAAAAAGAGAAGAAAGTTCGGGAATAGTTGTAAAATCAAATCAAGGAAATGTGATTGGGGTAAGGTCCATTTTTGAATGGAAAGAGGTTCTTGGAAGCACTAGTTAATTATTAATGTAAGTGAAAGGCCACCATTGGATTTCTCAATCACTTGCAAGTTCTTGGTGACAAATATCAAATCACCCATGGCTGAGACTTTTCTCCAAAATCAATTTTACCATTCCTTCTTTTGTTGTTATTGCATTGCAGTTGATTCATGAAAATAGGCATTGGAATTTGAATACAATGCAATAGTTAAGTAAAATTCACTATTAAGTAATTAATGTAATAATTTATAATATTAAACTAAATTATTAATATACCAATTTTAGTATATAAAAGTACAAACTTTATCTTATATACACTATTTTATATTATTTTGTAAGATCTTATATACTGATTTTGTATTATTTTGAAAGGCTGCCCATTTCCAGCAAATCTCACAAATTGGAAGTCTCACATTTTTTCTTCTTTTAATTATTTTATTTATTTTGATTTAGAAATAAAAAATACGAGTTCAATATTTGATAAAAGGGTAAAATTATATATATTTTTTTGATAAATAGAAAATAAGTTTTTGTGGGAACATGCTAGGAAGGAATTTATAATATAATAAGTGTCCTCGTACGAACAGAGTCGTGGGGCTCGTGAGTGGACTCGTGGGCACCGTACTGGTCCAGTCTTTTTAAAAAGTTATTTTATTTTTAGTTATATTTCGTGTGGTTGATATGTGGTTTAATTAAGTATTTATCAGAATATAAAAATAAATAAATTTGAACACATAAATTATTAAATAATTTAAAAGTTTCTCATAAACTGTTCCAAAATATTATTTTAGCTTACGGATACATATTTATTAAAGGATAGAAAAACACAAAATCGCAAAGGTATCTAGAATAAAAAGTATGAATTAAAAATAGAACATAGAATACATAATGATGGGAGTATTATAGAAATGAGAGAAACCACACCAAACAAAGACAACTCCACCATAAATTATTGACATTATTTTGGCACATTTATAATAATAGAAACACCATAAGATACAGGCAAGTGGACCTTCTACGTACTCCTCAAAAGTAAGGCCCGCGTGGAGGTGGAGGCCCGGGATGTCCATGAGGGCCAGGAGGCCCGGGAGGCCCATGAGGACCGGGATGCGCACGAGGGCCAGGAGGTCCAGGAGGCCCGGGAGGTCCATGGAGGCCAGAAGGCCCATAAGATCCGCCGGGAGGTCCGGGAGGATGGTTATGCAGGGGTGGCGGTGGAGGATGAAATGGATCCGGTGGAGCATGATGATGCGGTGGTGGTGGTGGTGGAGGAGCAAAATGATCGGGCGGAGGCGGTGAGTGGTGGTGGATCGGAGGTGGCGGTGGCCCTGGCGGTCCTCGCAGTGGACCTGGTGGCCCCGGAGGCCCAGGAGGAGCATGAGATCGGTGATGGTGGTGATTCATGGTTTCCGATTGAAAGGAGATTTACTTGGTGAGATTATGAAGATGGTGAGAGAAGCGTTTGACTAAGAAATAAATAGCAGTGCAGCGTCTAGAACCTTTCCAATACTTCTTTTCTACGTATTCAACTTTCTACTTTAATTCTTAACTATTAAGGTAAATAAAAGTAGTCAATATTTTTGAAAAAAAAAAAAAAGAAGAAAGTAGAATGAAAGTTTCTCTTGTGCGTTAACCGACCCAACCCGATGGACTCTGCAGAATCCACCGCCAAGCTCCGTCTCATGTGCAGCTACGGCGGCCACATACTCCCCCGTCCCGGCACCAACTCCCTCTTCTACGCCGGCGGCGAAACCCGCATCCTCTCCATCCACCGCCGCACCCTCGCCACGCTCTCCTCCTTCCGCACCCATCTCTCCACCCTCCTCTCTCTCAAATACCCCTTCACTCTCAAGTACCAGCTCCCCCACCTCCACCTCGACTCCCTCATCACCCTCGCCTCCGACGAAGACCTCCACATCCTCGTCGACGAGCACCACCGCTCCTCCTCCCGCATCAGACTCTTCGTCTTCCCCGCTTTCCGCCACCCCAAAAGTGAGTCATGGTTCTTGGACGCCCTCAAGTGCTCCTCCATCATGCACCACTCCTTCCCTCTCGACGCCACCTCTTCCTCCGTCACCCCTCCCCTCCATCACCACCCCTCTTCTCTTCCAAGGTATTCCTTCCTTCCTTCCCCTAACTTCTTCACCAAGTCACGTTTTTTTTTCTTTCTTTCTCAAGATTTTACTAATACATTCTGGTTGCATTTTGTTTCAGTGATAGTACTGTTTCCAGCATCATTTCGCAGCGGCACAATATATGTTATCAGGACCCTGTTCAAGTTGAAACTCAAATCCCCTTTGTTTCCAATAATGCAAATGTGAATGCACTGTATTCTTCATTTCCACGCTTTAATCCACTGCTGCAATCTGCTACACGCAATTTACCTCTTCACCATATTTACCAGCAACCTCGTCCTTCCACGCATCTGCTTTATCAAACCAATCCTGTTTGCCCCGTATACCTCGTACCTGTTACTCTGCCTATGACAGCCTCCACTCAACCATCAATGAATCTAAATGTTTCATCTTTAGGTTTCCATGTACCACATAACTATACCTCTAACTCTCACAACTACTTAACACACACACAAACTGCACCACTCGTTCATCATCATCAACCTCAATCTCAGAATATATCTATTACTTCCGTGGAATCTCCCGAGAGTGGGAATGAACTTCACAACAACCTTGCTCGTGATCAGATATACAAATCTCAGCCCCCACCTCCGGCATTGCCTTCTAAACACCAAACCTTGAGAAAAGACACGGCGGAGTTGTTGTCTGAAGCTCTTTCTCAGTTGCATGTGGATAGCCGCAGCAGATAGAAACATCACAGCCACAGTGATTTTTATTGTCTGGAACACAATTTTTGTACAATGGTCCATCATGTTTCTTTTTTCTTTTTTTTTCATAGTGGTATATTGGTATGTTTTTGCCTCTCTTTACCATCTTAGTGTGTATAATATTTTGAATATTTTCCTATCACTACTGATGAGAATACTTCTTTCATATCTGCTTTGATTTTTTTTTCTTTTTCGGAGAAGTAACTCAATCCTCTGGCGTGTAAACCTTCTACGATTTCAAATGTCAATCCTGATATGTTTTGGATGGGATCAACATAAAAAACTAAAGAACATTTTGAGTTTTATAAAAGATACCCATTCCTTGTATTTTAATAAACATTACAAAAAAATGTGTGATACCAAAATTAAACAAAATAAATTCTCACTAGATTGAATATAATTACAGTAAATATAATATTCTTTGAATTTTAATGACTTTCTTTTCTTTGGCATGTCACTTTAATGGCTGTACAATGAATATAATTACAGTAATTTTAATACATTAAATTTTGCAAGTTAATAAGCAATAAACAAATAAATAAAATGTATCTAATATTGTTTAAAACAATCTTATATATAATTTCTAAACTTGTTTTGGTTTCCACAGTTGAAATTTCACTTTAGAATTTTCTCTTTGCAACACACAAAATTCAGAAAACCGGTTCTTTTGGTGTTGCATTTTCGTGGTTTCTCTTTCTTCTGAATTAATACTTAGGAAGTTTAGTTTTCTCTCTTGGCTTCACGGGTTGGAGTTTCCGGTGACTTTGACAGCGTCGGAAATTTTGTTGTTTATTTTTCAGACCACTTGTGAAGGTTTCCGTGAGAGAGGAGGATTATAAAAAAAGAAAGATCAAGTGTGCTTCTACTTCTCTATTAGCATCATGTTAATACACTCTCCAAATTAATATAGTGTAGTTTCTAGACGTATATGCTCATGTAAATTGAATGCTCGAATATGGTGCTGGAATTAAATTTAAAGTCTAATTCTTAATTCTTAATATTTATACTTTTAAATTAGTTTTAGCTTATTTTTGTGTGAGCTTACAATTTTTGTTTACTATTTATAATAATGAATGGAGAATTGTTCTCATTAAGATGCGTGACTATTTATTTTAGAAAATAATTTCATGTACATCAAAAAAGTTTATGAACACTTAGAAGGAGAACAAAAATAATAGATTATATGATGTGATAGAAGTAATACATTGAAAAAACGAACATGTAATAGATGTATATAAAACAAAAATGTATCTCTATCATTATTCATTTATTTTATAAGGATTGTTCTCTGGTGAACTAATTTATAATCGATGCTTGTTTCCCTACATTGATTAGATAACTTCATGGATCTTAATGTTCTTAAACAAAATAGTCCCTTTTAACCAATTAGTATAACAAAAATAATTAATTGGCAGACTTCTAGGATAATCATATTCAGGACTGAGATTGACATTTTTAAATCCCAAAAGGAACTATACAGAGAGAAAATATATGAACATAGGTTAAAACAGTACACAAGGAGTGGGGACTGAAGCTGAGAGACAGAGCAAAAGTCCATTGCCTCAGCCAAAAAGAAGTACAAGAAACTGCACAAGCTGGAAGACGAAAGTGTGCCAAATTGCAAGAATTATTTTGGTGACTGGTTCAGGTCTGTAGTAGTGGTGGTGATTGTGAAGAGGTGCTGCGAAATGTTAGTAATAGAATCAATGCAGCAGATAATGTTAGCTTTTAACCAGGCCTTTTAAGGTGAAGGGGTTTAAGAAAGTTCTCTTTCAAATGCATTCTGATACCCTGGCCCGGATGGGCTAAACATGGCTTTCTATAAAAGTTTCTCAGAAGAAGGTGCCCTACCCAGTTAGTTGAATGAAACTAACTTTGTCTTCATACCCAACACAGAGAAGCCCTCCTCTATGAAAGACTCTCTTTGCGATGTTTTTGGTGGAATGGGGATATATTAAAACTATTATGCAGAAGTTGGGGTTTTGTTAAAAGTGGATCATTGCATTCTGTAGGGTTTTCTATACAGATTAATGGAGAATGGATAGGTAAGGGGATCCTCTCTCCCCTTATCCTTTCATCCTAGGTTGTGAATGCTTTTCTTTTCTGCACTTATTGGGGATCTACACAGCATAACCCACTTATTGTTTGCAGATGACAGGTTCATGTTTTTTCAGAGCAAATGGCATTGAAAGCAACCGAGTGAAGGATGTAAGAAAAGGACTCGAAAAAGACCATCAACATGACAAAACATGAGATTTTTTACAATGCCAAGACAATCAATGCCTCAGACCAAAGAGACAATCAATGCCATCTTGGGATTCTCCCAAAGCTTAGGAACAGGAAAGTTCTTTGAATTGTCATCAATTGTTAAGAGGAAGAAGAAAATAGCAAGAGTGTGGTAGAAAATAAACAGCTGGACATGTAAACATTTATTGAAAGCAGGAGCAGAAATCCTAGTGAAATCCCAACATTTGAAGGTAAGTAGTGTGAGTTTCTGCATTTGAACTGGTTTTTCCATGCAGGTATGAGGCAGAAATACTCCCAAGACAGAGTTTCCATGGCATTGTTATAAACTACAATAGGTACAAACTAAAGAATCATAACAAAAAAATCCCAGCACTCCAACGAACAAGGGTGAGAGAAAAAAAAAAAAACAGTAAATAGTGAAAATTTGCAAGATTGAAAAAGAAGGGCTTGAATTCCCTATGCAGCATTCTCAATTTCCTTTTTTCCATCAGCAAACAAAAGAACACATAATCTACAGAGGCGTAAATAATTGAACAACAGAAGAAAACAAGTGAATGAGACGAACAAAAGGCATACACATACACGTTTTCAATATCTACTGCGGAAGACCTTGTTGCTGCTCTTCAAGGTTCTTGATATGAGCCTTGAGGACCAACAGAAGTTCTCTAGAAGGAGCCTGAAGGGTGGAAACGAGAGCGGAAGAAGGGCCCTTGAGAGCCCCCAAAAGAGTGGCATAAATCTCGGCGCGCGTGGGCAAAGTCTCGAGCTTCTTAAACTCGTCGGGGCCGTAAAACTTGCCCTCGAAAACGGCGCCGGTGAAGTCGTTGTCCTCGAGCTTCTTCTCCCTCTGGAAGTCCCGGTAGGGCTTGAGTGCGGCGGGGATCTCCTCGGAGTGAACGAAGAGCCACACATTCATGCCCTTCATGCAGGGTTTCAGCGTCTCCCAGGGGGTTCCCTCCACGGCCTTGTACACCAGCGTGTTCTTCGCCACGATCAGCTTCGTGCTCTCCGGGAACGTCTTCCGAAGCTCCTGGAACTGCTTCACGGTGAACCCCTTGTAGTTTATGCCCGCCAGAAGGTAGCAGTTTTCCAACTGCTCCCGCACCGTCTCCACAGTTTCCTCTTTCTTCGTGCGGGGAATCGCCGCCCGGATACAGAGGTGCCGCGCGGGCGGCCGCTGGGCCAGCCCGCCGGCGGGCACGGTGAACGGGTTGGTGGGCCGTGCCAGAACTCGGTAGCGGGCATGGGCCTGGGCCTTGGTGGAGGGAACGGCGAAGGTCATCGCAGCAGTGGCCGTCGATTCCATGGTGGGAATTGGGGAAACAGAGCAAAATGCTTCTCACTCTCTCACTCTGGTTCGTTTGCCTTATCTTATCACTTTTTACACCTCTTGAGTTTTTATTTCGGGGCACCCCCACCCAACGCTCTTCACCAATCATCGTTTGACACGTGGCTATGTTTTCTTTTTGTTCTTTGTTTCTTCAAAATAACGAAAAAAAAATGCCAACTTTAAAATTTAACGAGAATAAGCTAGATTAACAGAAAATTAGATTCACTGATACAAAGGTTGTTCTTTTATACAGTTATTATTACATGAGTTTGTCGAAATACAGTGTTATATAAGTGTGCTAGTGTTTTTCTTTCTTCCCTCTAAAAATCTTGGTCCAATTTGGTATCACCTTCTTCTTCTTCTTAACAATGAAAGGACTCAAAGGACGAGTTACTGGTGAAGTTCCCTTCTGAAACTTATGAACCCTGGAAGGTGTGGAGCTTCCTTCAGATTTCTTGCTCTTTCTTGACATGGCACGCTGCAACTCTCTTGATGGATACTTCTCTCTCTTTTTCGACCAATTCTCAGACTCTTCATTGTTAATAACTCTCTTTGGAGCCATCTTCTCTTCCAGTTTTCTCTCTGCCATCTTTGTTTTCATCACTATCTCCTTCTCATTGGCCTTCACAGCTTCAACCCACGCCTTCGCCGCTTCAACTTTCTTGTCAGCAATTTGTTTTGCCTCCGCTGCATGGTTGCTCAAATAATCGTATTCAAACTTTGAGATCACAATCAAGGTACTACCAGGATTTGTTAAGCTTCTCTCTCTCATGGCGTTCTCCGTGAGAATCTTCAGCTTCTCTAAGACCAAAGCTTCTGATGATTTCACTCTTTCAAGCTCCTGCATGGCACCCTGCAACCTTTCCTCACCCTCGTTTATCTCCAACGTAGCCTTTTTTATCTCTTCTTTAGTGGCTGTAACCTCTTCTTTTATAACCTCTTTTTCCTTCTTTGCTGCTTCTGTTTCGGACCTGAGCTCATCGAGGGTTTGTGACAGGTTCATGACTACTGACTTGGCCTTTTCCTCAGCAGCAGTCACTGTCTCTAGCTTAGATTTTGCTCTCAAAAGCTTGTAACTGATGTTTCTCACTTTTGTACCTTTTTTTGATTCCGTGTTCTTCAAATGAACCGCTTCGGCATTCACTTCCTTCAGCTCATTTCTTGTAACATCCATGGAGGCCATAAATTTAAAACCCTGACCTCTTATCGAAGCTAAATCTTTCTTTGCAGCCTCTATTTCTTCTTTTATAGTCTCCAACACACCAACATCTCCTCCTGTTTCGTCTTTCGTCTGCTCCATGCTCTCACCTCTTTCAACCCTTTTATTCACCAACTTCAGTTCATTCTTCAAGATATCAATTTCAGACATTGCCCTGGCCAATTTCTTTTCAAGCTCTTCTGACTCCTCTATTTCCTTGATGGCCTCTTTCAACTTGTTCCTTGCATTCTCCAGAGCTTCCATGTCTCTCAGTTCTTTCAAAGCGTCCATCCGGGCCAATTCAACCACCACCTGTTCTTCATTGGCTGCTTCAATCTCCTTCATCAGCTTTTGTGCAACTCTTGACCATGACAGCACGTTGGATCTCGATGCTTCTATTTCCTTCTCTGCTCGAAGTTTCTCTTCCACAACAGAAGCCGCGTCCAGCTTGAGTTGAAACAATTCCCGTTTAGCATGTTCCAATTCCCTCATCACTCGTGAATGCTCATTATCACCATCGTTCTTGCTTGGCTTCCTATACTTCTTTAGTGATGATGCCATTTCTCTCATCTGGGCTTTTGCCCTGTAGCTAGATTCCCCGATCATAGAGAAAAGATCTTTCACCGTCCTTTTAGCATTAGAAAGCTCGGTTTCTGCTTCAGCTTTTGCAGATTCTGCAGCCTGTTTGCTCTCTTTGTACAGGACAATATCCCTTCTCGTTCTGTGGAGTTCTTTTGCTTTTGAAGAGCTCTTCTGATAAATATTTGATAAAACAATGCTGTTATCGAATGCTCTAAAAGGATACATAGATTTTCTTTCATGATAGTAAATAGTATCTCACAAAAAAATTTACTCTCTAACCGAACTGTAACCTATATGCAAAAGGCCTCACAGATTATGTTAAGGTTATAGTTTCTGTTCTTGAGTGTTGGTTTGGTAACTGCAGGTAGATGAAAAGTAATGAGCACATACCGTGGAGAATTCTTCTCTGAGCAAAGGACCATTAACATCTGCAATCCTGTTACCATACATGTTAGCAGCAGTTTTAACCAAACCAACTCTCGTTGAGTTACCACCAGGCTTTGAGTGCTTTGAGGCCGAGCCATCCATATTCATATATCCTATTCCTGTTTGGAACCACAACAAAAAATTTATCAGCTTTTTTGCTATGGTGTACTCACATCGAAATGAAGTTTTTTTCCCATAAAAATAGCTTGTTGCAAAAGGGTAACACAAAATATACGTAGCAGAACTCAGAGCTTGCTAGCCCAACCACAAAATAAGCAGTGATTGATACACAAGAAATGCCTTACCTGAAACGAGTGTGTTGTTTGAGAATTGTTAGCTCAGAAACGAAACATGTTAAGAGAGAGAAGTTTTGTGGCTGAGACTCAAAGGGTTGAGAACGTACAAAAAGAAGATGAAGGTCCACATGACTGGTTGCTATTGGACAGTACCACTGTTATTCCTTTCAGATTTTTCCATCTCTTCATCAAAATATATTGTTAAGTTGTTCTCAGATTTATTTTATTCCATTAGACCAAACAATTAAAATATCACTTTCATTCTTTGTCTGCTTCGTTTCATATTGCAGAGACGGAAATCATGTCAGCCACTGTTTTTTTTTTTTTTTTTTTTCTCTCTCTTTTATTTTACGATAAAGCACAATATTTGAAAGAATTGCGAAAAAGATCGAAGCTTTTTGGATGGTGGGGATTTGCATGAAAATCAAAAATAGAAAATTTTTGCATGGATGGTGTGAGAGAGAAGGAGAAGAAGAAGAAGCGAAAAGCGTGGAAATCCAGTTAAAAGAAATAGAAGTGTGGGAATGGAGAGAAAGGGTGTGAGAGAATAATGATGGAGGTGGAGCGTTCGTCGCTGTGCAACTGCGTCGTGAACTTTCTCCTGGAAGAGAACTACCTCCTCACCGCCTTCGAGCTCCTCCACGAGCTCCTCGACGATGGCCGCCAAGACCAGGCGATTCGTCTCCAGCACTACTTCGCCGACTCCTCCCGCTTCCCTCCCAACCAAATCTCCCGCGTCAACTCCCTCCCCGCCGCCGATCCCCAAACCCTCCTCCACCTCAAAAACGAGTCCGAACAAAAGCTCGCCATCACCGATTACGAACTCCGTCTCGCCAACGAAGACATCGCCAAACTCAAATCTCAATTGCACTCCCACACCCAACGCCTCAATCAGCTCTACGGTTCTCCCTCGCACTCTGCATTTTCCTCTTTCTCCAATCTCTCTCACTCACTCTCTCTTCCGTTTCTCCCCGCAGCTCCCCAGTCCAACGGAGATGCTTGGGAGGCACAGAATCACGAACCCAAGGGAAACGACATGGGACCGCTCACCGACACCGAGCGTCGAGATCTTAACTGTGCTGTCAAGGAATATTTGCTTTTTGCCGGCTACCGTCTCACTGCAATGACATTCTATGAAGAGGTTCCACTCTCACCAACTCTCTTCATTCTTCACTTTCTCATCATTTTATCACTTCAACCAATTTTTCATTCATAATGTTCGTGAACATTTTTTTCCAAACTGTTTACTAAGAATTGAAGAACTTCAAGAACAAGTTTAGGCTTACATGAGATTAGTGGGAGAAATTCTTGCATGACAAAACCAAATCAGTGTGATATTATTTAATTAAAGTGTAAAGATGTTTAATTTGCAATGCAAGACAATTAGGTTAAACTCTGACGACTCCTGCAGGTTACAGACCAGAACCTGGACAATGGGAGTAACACATATGCATCAGTACCGCACGCCTTGCGTCACTATTATTACCATTATGTTTCATCATCTTCAGTGGTTGCTGAGGTGATTATTTAACTCATGGTGTAGGCAAGTTTCTTATCAAATACTATCTAAACTGTAGATTAATGGCTCAACCAGTTGTTTATTATTTGGTTTGTTGTTATGGATTCACTTAGCTTCTTAATCTTACCATTACTTTTCACTTTAAAAGTTTCATTTGTTTTTAATAAAGGAAACTTCTTTATATTCTTAAAGAATTTATTAACTTCAACTAGTTTTGAATGGATCTTAGAAAATGATGATAAATGTGAAAATTGAATGCTTCCTATAATATTGCTTACAAAACTCATATTCTTGTTTATGTTAAAAGGAAAATTATCATTTGACAGACACCCACTTTTTTCTTTTTCTTTTACCTCTACTTTGCAACCTTTCTAACAATAAAATATTATATTTAATTAATAAAAGTGAATATAAATAAAATTTTGAAATAAAATAGTAATATTTATGGTTCTTAAAATATGATACAAAATAGGATATTTTTCATGGTCTTATGTTAAATCTTACATATGTAAATATCCAGGGTAAAATTATCCAAGGTCAAGAAAGTAACCCACTGTTGAAAGCAAATGAGAGGTTGAAACAAGAAAATGAAAGCTTGTTGAAGGATAAAGATATGGCATATGGTCAAATTACAGCATTATCAAAATCCTTGGAGGCATTACGCAAAGATCTTAAAGACAAAGAGAACATGGTAGTTTTTGCTTACTTGTATGATATATTGTCCAACAATACTCGTTCGTTTTTATATCGTGAAAACTAATATTAACTTTTAGGCGCAAGTTTTAAAGCAGTCCTTGGAGAATCAAAGAAAAGATCTTCATGCTAGCAGAATTGAGATCAGTAAGCTGAAAATGAATATCGAACGATCTGGTTCAGGAAATCGTGTGGTTGTTGGTGATGTTGACAACTCTCAACTTGCGTCTTCAGATAATTATAAGGAAGAAATTAACAAATTGCAAATGGAAGTTGAATGGTTAAAGGAACAAAACAGAGGAATTCCTGAACATGGAAAATTTGTTGGCTATGAAAATGAAACTTTACATATAGAAGACAAAGAAATAGAGATTCATGAGGACCAAGGTGCAATTTCTTACACTAGTGATGCAGCACTCGATATCATACGCAATGACGATGCTCAATCAACAACTTCTCGAACTATGAGCAAATATACCGATAAACACGAAGATGAACCATATGCATTATTCAATCCTGCAAATGCAAATAATGCTTTTGAAAATGTCCCTGGACAAAATGCAAGCAAGCAAGAAGGGGATAACAAGATAAATGCAAAAACAGATAATGCAAATGATGAAGCAATATCTGAGAAGATGGCGAAGATGGCAAGTCCATTACACCTTTGTTCTTTAGAATATTATGAACATTATTACATTTTGGGCTATAGTTCTCTAGCTTCAATTTTTTTTACTCAATCATGATTATTTTTGCAGCATTCTTACCAGAGTATGGCTCTGATAAAAGTCAAATTCTTCTAAATGATATGGTTAAACTTGTTCAGTGTCAATTTGGTGGTGGATAAAAATTAATATGTATCTCTCACTTTAGTCAAACTAAAAGGTCAAGATTTGTTTTTGTCACGGCATGGTCTTGGTCTTAAAAATAATAAATTAGTAGTATCACAGTCTATGTTCCCAATGACAAAGTGCTTGAGTAAACATAAAGTGAAAATCCCACTTCCCAACAAAAGGAATATAAGAAAGTCAAGCTCATGAGATTTCAAATTGAAAGTGTTTTTTCTTTGTTTAGTTTCTTACAAATGTTTTTTCTTTGACAGGGATTAAGAACCATTCAAATACTTGCAGATGCTTTGCCTAAAATTGTTCCTTATGTATTGATCAATCATCGTGAGGTGGCTACTCACTTTTCTTTATTTACACTTACACAATCTTCAACATGTGTTGCATTAGTGTTGTTTGGTTGCAGGAACTTCTTCCCTTAATAATGTGTGCAATTGAGCACCACCCAGATAGCAGGACTCGGGATTCTTTGACCCATACATTATTCAACTTAATCAAGCGCCCTGATGAACAACAAAGACGAATAATAATGGATGTACGTTATATTTGGTTTGCTTATGTCAGTTTAAAGATTTTGGTTGAATGCAACTTTCAAAATTTCAGGCATGTGTCAGCCTTGCAAAGAATGTTGGAGAGATGAGAACAGAAACAGAATTGCTTCCTCAGTGTTGGGAACAAGTATGTTGTAGCCATAATTTTTCACCTTCATTTGTCATTCTAACCTAGAAACTAGGTTTTTAGTTTTTTTTTTTTCTTTTCTATTATGGGTTTTAGATAAATCACACGTACGAGGAACGTAGACTGCTTGTTGCTCAATCATGTGGCGAGCTTGCAGAGTTTGTGCGGCCTGAGATTCGGGATTCCCTTATTTTATCTATTGTGCAACAACTAATAGAAGATGCTGCCATTATTGTTCGAGAGGCTGCAGCTCATAATTTGGCTATGTTGCTTCCACTTTTTCAAAGCTTGGATAAATATTTCAAGGTCAGCCTCACTATATATGCTTCGAGGCAATCATGGAGAAGATTTCTGACTTTATAAAGAATTGACTGCAATGTAAGCTCTGCAACAGGTTGACGGGACTGTATAGGAAATGGAGCCTTTTATCCTTATCATACATAATGTGACAACTTAAATAAAAAGAATAGAGATAAAGATTTGGTCTCATGCTTTGTTTTATTTGTTGTTAGGTGGAGGAGTTGATGTTCCAATTGATATGTGATCGATCAGGAGTGGTGGCCGAAACTACTCTGAAGGAATTGGTTATTGCAGTTGTAAAGTGGGGAAACAAATTAGACCATGTTTTGAGAGTTTTATTCTCACACATTTTGAGTTCTGCTCAGGTCTTTGTTTTCCCATTTGCATTTAGTTGTTCCTCGTCACTGAGAACTTAATCCTTGTTGGCAATTATTTCTGAGTTGAATTTACTCATCTGCATTACAGCATTGTCCACCTCTTTCTGTAATTGAAGGGTGTATAGAGTCACATCTACATGCATTGGGTGAAAGAGAACGTTGGAATATAGATGTTCTATTGAGAATGCTAGAGGAATTGATTCCTTTCGTGCATGAAAAAGCTATTGCGACATGTCCTTTCTTGTCCACAATAGAATCTACTGAAGTTGTGTTTTCTACCACATTGCTTAAATTGTATTCAAGGTAAGCTTCACATAAAATGTTCATTTTGAAATAATAACACTAACACCTGTAAAAAAATTTGACACAACTAATCTTTTGGTCTTAATGTCACACCCTTCCATACACGAGATCCTGTTTGGAAGACATCATTGTGTTGAATATGCATTGTAGTCATTCATTGGTAAAAAACATAAACTATGCAATTCTTGAATGCAGTACCAAAATGGTGTTTAACCTTGAATGGTTTCCACTTTTGCTAGGGGGAATGTTGAATGGGATGCATTTGAATGGATGCATCTTGAGTGCTTTCCCAAATTGATACAACTGGTGTGCTTGCTTCCATGGAAAGAAGATAACTTAAGGAGTCGAATTTCAAAGGTGACTCATTCATAATTTCTCTTCTTTCTTTTTTTTTTTTTTTTACTTTTTTGTATGTTTTGTAGCATAAGTAATTGAGTAATTTCTGATCTAAATTATTTAATTGCAGTTTTTGTTATCTGTTTCTCAAAGGTTTGGGGATTCCTATGTGACATGCATCATGCTACCCGTATTTTTAACAGCACTGGGAGATGAAGCTGATTTGACATTTTTTCCTACTACCATAAAATCAAGGATCAATGGTAATGATTCTTCAACTATTTTTGTGAAATTTTTTCGTAAATGGTTTGTTTTGATAGTTCACTTCTAGGTTTGAGACCAAGATCTGTTGTTGTGGAGAAGCTCTCGATATTGTGTGTCCTACCACTTCTGTTGGCCGGTATTTTAAGTGCTCCCGGAAGACGTAATCAACTAGAAGATTACTCAAAAAAGTTGCTTGTAGAAGACAATTCAATAGAGAATCAACCAACAAAACACACTCCTGAGATTATTAATGCTATTCGCTTCATTTGGTTTGTATAGCACACCTCTGTTTTATTTTATAATTTCAAAATTGGTACGAGTATTTGAGTCATTAACTTTCTTATAATGCAGCATATTTGAAGAAAATCATGTTATGATATTTAATATAGTGTGGGAAATGGTTGCTAGCTCTAGCGTGAACATGAAAATCACTGTTGCCAAGCTTCTAAAAGCTATTGTAAGCTTATTGTTTTTCTTTTTCAGTTTCTTATAGTTAGATCTCATAAACACCAAAATTGACACAAAGTTCTTCAATATTAGGTGCCATACATTGATGCAAAACTAGCTTCAACTCATGCTTTGCCTGCCCTAGTTACACTTGGATCTGACCAAAACCTTGATGTTAAATGTGCCAGCATTGATGCATTTGGTGTTGTGGCTCAACGCTTTAAAAATGACATGGTATATGTTCAGTACATAATGTTGGTTTTATAGCTAAAAGTTGGTGCTGCTATACATTTCAAACTCCTGATCAAAATTGATATCTTGTAGATAGTTGACAAGATACGTGTTCAAATGGGTGCTTTTCTTGAAGATGGATCCCATGAAGTTACTATTTCCGTCATTCGTGCGCTGGTGGTTGCATTACCAAATACAACAGAACAACTTAGAGATTATATCCTTGGAATGTTGAAAAATGCACCTTAAATTGTGCTCTTAAATTGTTTGCATTTTCTGTTCTTAAATTGTGTCGTTTGTTTCTTAACCTTGAAGTACATCTTGTATCCAAGATTTCTCAACTTACAGCCGTACCCACAACTGCTTCAAGTGACTTAACACGCCGACGAGAAAGAGCTAATGCATTTTGTGAGGCAATTCGTGCTCTAGATGCTTCAGGTTTGCTCAACCACATAACTCTTGTCTTTGGTAATCAATTCTAACATTTCACGATTATGAAAATTTGTGATTTGTAATTATTTTCCTACATCTTTTGGTTAGAAAAATAAGTCTGCGATCAATAGAAGAGCGTCCATGTTTTGAAGAACATAATACTAACTTTACTTCTAACATTTCTTTCATCTTTTACCATTTTTTTTTCCCTAAACCGTAATGTGATTTTGGTTTTCATCATAGTCTCAAACTTTGATCCTGTTAGATCTCCGTACTTAAGAAATACATGGATGTAATTCTGCTTGCCCAACGGTAATAATTGTTTTTTGGCATGACAAACTGCGAAACATGCTAACCTTTTAAGACGTTGACAAGAACTTCTGGATTGCATCCAACAAATGATTTGTCATTTGTCACATCAAAAAGTTGTTAACGTTGTTGGATGAAAAAGACAATATCTATGTATTTGTTTAAGTATAAGGACCTAATAAGATCAAAGTTTGAAATAGTAATGACATCCAAGATCATAGACAAAAACATAGTTAACCTCGAATGCTGCATATTATGAGTATAACATTTTTCTCATAATTAACACTTGGGATCCCATCCTATCACATTTCTTTCTTATTTAGGAAGTATTTTTAATTCTGAGTTTGTATTACAGATCTTTCTGCAAGTAGTGTGCGAGACTATCTCCTTCCAGCAACACAGAACCTTTTAAAAGACTTGGATGCACTAGATCCAGCTCACAAAGAAGCCCTTGAAATTATCATGAAAGAAAGAACTGGGGTAAGTTATGGAGGTGCAAGTAAGTCAATGACTTCTCATCTTGGGTTTCCATCATCGGTGAGCAATTTCTTTGGTGATGCTGGGTTGCGTGGAAAGAGAGACAGCACCGAAGAGAGAGTGGTGTTCCCCAAGACTGTCACAACACCACAACCACAAGTCGAGGACACCAGATTAAGGCGCATCATGCTTGGACATTTTAGTGAAATACTTAGGACCAGAGGAAAACACCAGGACGATTCTCACAACCAATAAGACTTGTTAGAACAACATTTTTCACTATCAGTGTTGCAAATTTCAATAAAAACTGGTTTTTCTTATTTCTTTAGTTCGATATATATATTGTAAATTACTATATGTTATTTAAAAAGTAACACTAGTTAACATTCATTCTATCATCTTAATGTATCACCCAACCAAATGAATGGTTAGATTTCAAACAAATTTGGTTTGAAAAATGCTTGTATTTCATAAGGATAGGATATATATAAAACCTTTTTGTTTAATTTGTATCTTCTTAAAATCAATATTAATAAAGCAATACTTGTTATAAAGACATTTGTGAAAGATTTGGCTCAAGTTATAAGCCTACAAAAATAAACGAATCAGTTGTAAAACTTGTAAGATTAAATCAGTGTATGCTGAGATTAAAGTTGGAAAAGTTCAGAAGTTTTTTCTTTTCGAAAGTAAAAAAAAAAAAAAAAAAAAAAAGTTGTTCTTCATTTGGTTCGTTGGAATTCCTTATCGTAGTTTGAAATCTGTAAAAGTAATGTTGAAAAGTGAATAGGTAGATTGTGTAGAAGTTTGAAATGGGGTTTGATAATGGCAAAAAAAAATAAAAAATAAAAAATAAAAATAAAAATCTGTGGTTGATGTGATTGCGTTCCTGAAACGTTGAAACATGGGTGAGTGAAGAGTTTAAGAATGTTATCCCAGAAAGAGGTTTTCTGTTTAAATTTTCCTTACACGAGGGAACAAAGTTTTGATGAATGCCTACGAAAACCTTGCAACGTAATGTGACAATTGATTCAACCCATAATTAATTACACCAACTGCTTAATAATTGTACTTTATATTTAGTTAACTTCCTATATAGTACGATAAATAAAATCATATTTGTTAGTATTATTTAAAGTTGTCCAGTTCTTGATAAGAATATTTAGATTGCTTAGGTGGATATCTCATCTTTTTTTTATCCTTATATACATACATATATATATATATATTACTTTATTGCTTACTATAATTAGAAAGTTATATAATTATAATTGTTAGGTGTTATTTAAATTAAAAAATAAGACGTCTCTTTTTTATATGAAATTTGAAATGGATCCTATTTTACAAATTTAACATCAAACGAACTTTGAAATAAAAAAAAAAAAACCATTAAGTTTGTTTAGTTCAAAATATATATAGGTATAAAGTCTTAGTTTAGAGTTTAGAATAGTTCTAACTATAAATTTTTAGTTCCATAAACTTCCTTACATACTAATTATATCCCATTGCCCAAGAAGAAACCACCACTTCTGAATTCTATTAATAATGTGAAAAAATTGTCTACAAAACACTAAATTCCAGTAATTGTCATACCAACATTTTCCTCCTTTTACACACACATTCTCTCCTACAAGAAACAATCACTTATAAAAATAGTACTACACTATTTCTAGTGGATTTTTTTTTTAAGTATTGTCTTTTTGTTGAGGATTAAAATATTTTTGATATATTTTAAAATATTAAATTAATATCCATCTATGTTATTTCAAAAATATAACAGATAAAAAATACAAAAAAAAATCAGTAAAAAATTTAAATTCATATCTGTACATCTACAAGAGTAGTGCATTTACTTTACCTTTCTCTTCTATTAAGATTCATTTGACACATTACTTCCCAAACACTCTTTTTTCTACATTTAAACTAAAACTGAAATTGATGATACATATTAAATAGGAAAATGATTCGATAACTTCTAAATTTTGATGACATTTTTTAAATAGTTTTTTTATTTTTGATTTTTAATATTTAAAATTCACTTAAAAATATTATCTCATGTTATAAAATTAAAAAAATTATCAAATTTAGTAGTCAAAATAATATCAATCTCATATTAAATAAGATTAGGTTAAATATGTTTTTGCTCCCTTAACTTTTAGTGAATTTTGGAATTATTCCATTTCAAAACTTTAGACCAATTTAGTCCTTAATCTTTTGAAATACGTCAATTTAGTCCTCTTAATCAAATTTTGTTAAGTTTATTTGATGTTCCGTACGAATTTCAAGATTGTATTTGAGTTGTTTATATTGTTTGACACATTTTTACTTTAATGTTAAGTCAAATACAATTATAAAACGTACTTGAAATGTCACATAAACTTAACAAAATTTGATTAAAATGATTAAATCTGTAATATTTTAAAAATGAAAAACTAAATTAGTGTTCGGTGAAAATTAAGAGATTAAAAATTTATTTAAGCGGTGAGATTTTTAGCAACAAAATTAGATGTTTTGAAAGTGACATGAGAGTGTGGAAAAGTCCACATCTGTAGCAGAGGTTCCGTGTGAAGACTGAGACCGGTTGTTGTCGTAATCTTTAGCATGTGTATTTACCTTTGAGTCCACTCCAGGGACCATAAAAGCCATAATAACATTCTCAGATTTTGAAGAAGTGAGAAAGAGATGAAGAAGGTGTTTGTTTTTGCGATTGTGGCGGCGGTGGCAGTGGTGGCGCTGGAGGTGGCTCCGGCAGAGGGTGTGACATGCAGCCCCGTGGAGCTGGGTCCTTGTCTGGCGGCAATAACTTCGTCTTCTCCACCGTCAACTGCTTGCTGCCAGAAAGTGAGGGAACAGAGGCCATGCCTCTGCGGTTACCTCAAAAATCCAAGTTTTAAGAATTATGTCAACTCTCCTGGTTCCAGAAGGGTTGCTACCTCTTGTGGGGTTCCTTTTCCGACTTGTTAGTTAGTCCAAAGAACATCATGTGTTGTTACTGCAAACTTTGTCATCTTCCGATACCTTAATATTTACAAATGTAATAAACCTTCTGTTTCATGATGTTGCATGTGTGAATGAGATGTTGAAGAAGTTAATGGAATAAATTTGGTGTGTATCTGGGTTCTTCGTTTTATCTTGTTCTTACGAACTACTGTTTTTTGTCAACAATGAGTGAGTGGTGGACTTTGGCGTCAACTGGTCAAGATGAATTAAGTGCAATTTGAATCGGCAAGGTTTTTTTTTTTTTTTTTTTTTTTATTTTAAAAAAGTTTTATGACAGGTATAGGAATGCAAATTTATACTTTGGTTTTCATTTTTTATTTTTATTTTTTATTTTTTATGTGATTTAGTATGAAAAAATAATCGTACATGATCTACACTAAATTACGTAAAAAAAATAAAAAGTGAGAATTATAATATCGTTTATTATACAAATATATGTCATTTTTTCTTTAAATATATACGGAGGTATCGGAGCTTTTAAATAAAAAAGATAAAAGGTAATTCCAAATTATTACATATTTTCATGTTTTTTTTTTAAAAAAATATGTATGATAATAAAAAGATATTTGTATGGATATTTCCTTTTCCACCTTCACCCAACAATGAATAATTCGGCTATAAATTAATGGAAAAATAAACAAAAATATTAGGTGTACGTTTGACCAAGTTTCTTTATACGTCATTTTACCACAAAAAAAAAAAATGTAGGTTAGAATTAATTCATGTATAAAGAAGTTTACTTTTAATTTTATTTTTTGATACAAAAATTAATATAAAACCAACGTCCAATTAACAGACGGTTGTTTTACAAAAGATGGGTACCGACAATTTAATAAACGGAAAACAAAACAGTATCATTCTGATTAACGTCTAATTTGGAAAAACATTACTTGGGTTAGTTTTTAATTTTATAGTAGGTTTTTTCTTTTTGCACCCACGTGAATTTTAGTTGTACCCCCATAATTGTGTAAATGATATTTTTTTTTGGGTTAAGTATGTTTTTAGTCCCTGAACTTTGACCCAAAATTGGAATTCGTCCCTGGTCGAAACTTTGATAAATTTTGGTCCCTAAACTTTAAAAATGAATGAATATAGTCCTTTTAATCAAATTTTGTTAACTTTTTTTTAGGTTTCGAATACATTTTTCAGTAAATATTGAGCCGAGAATGTGTCAAACGGCGTAAACAACCCTAATATTTACTGAGAAATGCGTTCGAAACCTAAAAAAAGTTAACAAAATTGGGTTAAAAGAACTATATTCATTCATTTTTAAAGTTTAGGGACCGAAATTTATCAAAGTTTCGACCAGAGACGAATTCCAATTTTGGAGCAAAGTTCAGGGACTAAAAACATACTTAACCCTTTTTTTTTGCAAAACTAACTTCCGAATTACCTATTTTAAAAACCTTCTGAAATAAGTTTTTTAAAATTTTCATAACAATATTAGTCTAAGGTTAGGGTTTGAATATAAAATTAGTAAATTAAATTAGGGTTTGAATAACATTTAGATAATGTTAATTTTTCTTATGCTTTAGTTGAATTATTTTTAAATAATATTTTGTTTAATATTCGGCATCAATTTCGTAATATAGTTGTGTAGTTTATATTACCTATATATTGAAGAGTTGTTTAAGTGTATGTATAACAACTACACATGTCATAGTGTCTATTAATTTAATATGTATTATTATTTTAAAGATGAAATAGTTCTACATTATATCGTTATTTTAAATATCGTAAATCTTATATGAAAATTAAATATTTTCAATTAAGATATTTTTCTTTATCATCATTGTCCATATTATTTTTTATTAATGTAAACTAATGTTTTTTTCAAATTTAATGTTGGTTAAAGTTTATTTTTTCACACCATTTGTATATTTCATTTGATATTAAACACATCTTGTTATCAATGTCAATTAATAATGTTGATCAAAATGTTTTTCTCACCAATATTAATTAGAGTTTCTTTTAACTAACATTAACATCGATGGCTTCTTTTTTATCAATATTACTAATATTTATCAACATCTTTCAATCAATGTTGTTGAAAATCTTCTAATGGAACCAAATTATATTTTTCACTTAAAATTTTCAATTCTTATTTTTTTAAATTTGTAATTAAAACTCAATAAACTAAATTAACTTATCTACATAAAAGATTTAAAAAATAAAATAATTGAAAATGTAAACCATTAAGTCTCAAGAGATTTTTAAAATTTTTCTATCGTAAAAGAAAGTAAAACGTATAAAAGTTGCATAAAGACCAATGTCGAATATGTCCCAATATCACTGATTATCCTGATTTTGTAATAGCTTTAAAGTCCTAAACACATTATTTTGAATTTGTTTTACTAAGTTTTGATGTTGTTTGTCTATTATAATTTAAAATACATTTATTTACATTGATTTCAATGTTAATTTTACTTTGTCTTTAATACACCATAAAAAACTAAACAATAATCATTTGTTACTATTTAATGTATATATTTTTATTTACTTAAATATTAAATGTTTTCTACACAAACAAATATTGATCTCATTCGTAGATCAATTATAACAGTATGAATGTGTTTGTCTCTCTCCCATACTTAGGAAATAAATTTTTAATGCGAATTATTAATATAAATTAGACTTAATACCACTTTTGGCTTTCATATTTATAATAATTATTCAATATTTTTCCTCAATTTGTTTTTCAAATCAATCTTATTTAATATTTCATATATATTAAAATATTCAACCTGGTCTATTTTGTTAACATCATTACAATGACTAACGACAAAGTAAAACTTGACACATATATGAAATTTGATTATGATGTACATTTTAGATAAGTCCTTCGTACCTCATTAATTTGATTTGGTGGTATTGTCAAATTTGAGGTTATTTTGCTCAGATTGCGTTCTAATGAATTTTTAAATTCATTATATGTGACTCTAAGAACTTTAGAGATTTATTTTTATTGTCTTGAATTTTTTATTCTTATGAAATTTCTCATTGAATTTGTAAAATTTAGTTAACGTAAATGTATTTTTTTTCATCTTTATTCCAAATCTTCCTCTTTAAAAAAAGAATCAATTTTTTACTTTTTATCATAATCTTTCTAATATAAATTTATCACCTCTCGCCTATCAAGAAAAAATAAAATTTATATTCACAAATCACAATTTTCACAATGCAAAACATAACAAAACTCATACCACTTTAATTAGATAAGCAACACTGTATAAATTCAAACTTTTAAATCATAATAAGATACTAACCTTGATCAGTGAAAGATCATGCAAGAATGTATATTTCAATCTCAATCTATGTGTTTCTCAACCTCTATTTTCCAATCTATCTCTTTGTATTTATTTCTCTTCACACATTTTCATGATAATTTACATGGTTGAAAGATCTTATAACCAGACAAAAAAAATCCTAATCTCTTTTATAAATCAATATCTTCATTAATTTTTTTTTTATTTTATCTTTTATTATAATTTCGATAATATAAACTTAATATAAATAATATATAAATATAATTTTAAAAAATATATAAATATATATAAAAAATTCAAAAAAAAATTGGGAGAGCCCTCACACGTAGTTCTGCCCCTGAGCATAAGTGTGTATCTTTTACGAATTGGTTAGATAATAAAATAAAAATAAAAAATAAGAAAGACAAAAGTAGAAAAGGAATGGAAATAAGAGAATCACATGTGTTTCTTTCATAGAATACCCTAAATTATTTTATTATATTACTATTTAATTTTCACAATTTTGGAAAGAAAATTAAAAAGTACATGTTCATAAGCTACCTCTTTCTTAAATAGGTAATTTCTATTGATTCCACGCATAACATTGATTATGCTTGGGATTAACATTACATGGTCCAGCCTCCAATATGTTCCATACACATTGAACACATTCATCCCTATCTTGTTTATAAATGTCAAAATAATGACTTGCTCCTTCCCATGTAAAATGACAAAAGTACAAAGTAACCTTCCAAAAGAAATTAGGTCTAAAACCAAAATTGTATGTTTCCGCATAATTCAATGTGTGATATCCAAGATCATTATGTTTGTCTTTGCAATGAACGGTCAAGTTCTTCGAAATCAATAAATTGGTTATTGTAATGCTTACTTTGTGAGGAATAAGTCCTTTTTCTACTTCAAAAGGTACAATTTCAGCCTCACTCCCTTTCAACTGCAAAGAAAAAAGTGTTGTTAAAAGCAAAGAAAGTAAAAATACAATTTTTGAGATTGAGACCATCCTTTCTCAATAACTTCTTACAATATCCTTTAAGTGTATGAGATAGTGGATATATAAAGTCCTCCAAGTATACTTTTGTTGATATTTAATGGTAAGATTATAGTTTTGATTTTTATTTGGTTTTCTTTAAATATTACATAATTATACTATTATTAAAACATTATTACAAATTTTTTAATTACACGAATTTTATAAAATTAAAAAACAGTAAAACAGGTTGACGTTAATAGGTGCTTTGACATTTTAAATTTATCAGCCAAGCTCACAAGTGACAAACGAGACAAGGTGAAATGAATCAAGGATAAATCTTCAGGTTTCGATACAAAAATGAAGATATGTGTTTATTGTTGATATGGAGTATAAGAAACTGCATTTATTTTGTCCAAATTGTAAAATGATTGGTCATGATCTATTTAATTATAGACGATTACAATAGGATGTCAATGTTATTTCTATTGAGGAGAAAATTGTTGACGCAGAAATACAACATTATCGTCCTAAGGTAGTTGATGCTCAAGATGAGACTAAAGTCTCTCTTGGTCCAGTTTTAAAGTTTGTGAAGCTTGTGGTTGAGCCTGTGGATCCTGTGCTGGAGCCTACTACTTAGTCACAACTTGAGTCAATGACGATTCATGATAATATTTCATGATTTTGAAAGTGCAGAGACCAAACAGTGACCAAATTTTAACTAGGAACTATTTTCAAATTTAGTTCAAACTTCAGAAACTAAAAACATATTTTTGCTAGATATAACTTAACTCATGTGAATAAAATTATATCAAATCTCTATTGTAACGAGTCTCATTTATTATATTTATTTAATGAGGTCTACCTATGTCATTAGTGTTGTTGATCTGCTTCATTGATTATGATATTTAAACTAGTTAATCCTAATTATGTTTACATCTATAACTTTTTAACTTTCAAAATAATATGATAAAGCTAATTATAAATTATGATTATGGTTTGCGTGATGAAGTTTAGGACTGTGACAAATTAACTAAAACTGTATAAAGAATTATGTTTTTCGTCTCACAATTATTATAAAGAATTATAAAGAATTATGTTTTCTAAACTTTATGAAAGTTATATAAAATATCTTTTCCAACAAATAACATATGAAATGTAATAAACAAAGTTTTACAATAGATTATGATATTATTTATATTATGATTTAGAGGCAAAACATACTTTTTTATAATAATATTAAGATGAAAAATATATTTATTCTTTAATATTGTTTTATATATTTACTTTTTTATTGATTTTCAAGTTTTAATAGTTTATTTGAAACTTTAACCAGTTTTTAGTATTTTAATATAAATTACATATTTTGATTTGATGGTAATTGCCGAATGTTTTTTTAAAAAAAAAAAAACTTGTAATTAAAACTCAATAAACTAAATTAACTTATCTACATAAAACATTTCAAAAAATGAAATAATTGAAAATGTAAACCATTAAGTGTCATAAAAGATTTTAAAATTTTGTATCCTAATAGAAAGTAAAACTTATAAAAGTTGCATAAAAAATCTTGTTTCATTCCTTAAATTACATATAGTTGTTATTCCACTGAAACACTCACGAGACCTAACACAAAACTATATGTTTCACCAATATTTATTATTTGAGCCCCAAAATCATGATGCTGAAAAAATTTGTAAAAAAATATTTTTTTCTGTTATTTTTTTTAAAATATTAATTGATAGGTAATTTCTTTGTGAATAATTATTTTTTACAAAATTCTAAAATTTGTAAGTATTTCCTACAAAATTTATTGTAAAAAGTGTTTTATACAAAATATTTTACAAAAAAAATTGGCAGTAATTTCTTGTAATTTTTTTATAATAAATTTATAAGTATTTTCTAAAAAACATTAAAACAAAATTGACAAATAATATAAGTTTTTTTAATAATAAATGAACACCCTAGTGTTACTTAGTTTTGATACTATTTCTCTATTGTAATTTAAAATACACCTATTACTTTGATTTTAATGTTATTTTCACTATGTCTTTACTAAGTTTTGTTACTATTTAATGTTTATGTTTTTATTTAATCAAATATTAAATGTTTTTTACATAAAAAAACATTAATCTCATTCGTAGATCAATTACAACAGCATGAGTGAGTTTGTCTCTCTCCCAAAATTATTAATGTCACCTTTCAAGGTCCAAATATATTTAATGTAATTATGGAACAAAATTTTAATATGAATAATTAATATAAATTATACTTAATCCCTCTTTTGGTCTCTACATTTAATCTTTGTGATTCTAATACTATGTTAAATAATGTTTCAGGTATTCATATCACTATCAAATCATCACTCTCTAAAAAAGTTAACATTAATTTAAAGGAATGAATTATACTGAGTTTTTTTTTTCTTCTAAAAATAGGAATCAAATAAGTTAAAATGATTCGAGAGAAAATATTGAATAATTACTACAAATATAGGACTAGAAGTGGTATTAAGCCTATAAATTAAAATTGACACCTAAGATTAGGCGTAATTTATTTTAGTTACTCTTGGAGTAAATAGATCCACTCATTTCCATTACTTTTTCTAGTAATAAAAATTAGATGTGTAGAATATTAAAATTATTTCTATAAAAGTTAAGAGAAAATGATTTCATTGATATATAGAAAAAAAAATTAAAAATATTAAAAGAAAAAAAATATAGAGCATAAGTATCTTTTATATATTAGTTGGATAAAAATAAAGAAAATAAGACAAATATAAAAAGGAATGAAGATAATTTCACATTAAGGTATTTCTCTCATAGAATACCCTTAATTATTTTATTATATTATTGTTTAATTTTCACAATTTTGGAAACGGAATTAAAAAGTAAATATTCATAAGACACCTCTTGCTTAGAGAGGTACTTTCTACCGTTGCCACACATAACATTCGTTATGTTTGGGATGAATCTTACATGCTCCACGGTCAAATATGTTCCATATGCATTGAACACATTCATCTCTATCTTGTTTATAAATGTCAAAAGAATAATCTGCTCCTATCCAAATAAAGCGACAAAAGTACAAAGTAACCTTCCAAAAGATATTAGGTCTAAAACTAAAATTATATGTTTCCCCATAATTCAATATGTGAGTTCCAAGATCATGGTGTTTCTCTCTGCAATGAACGGTCAAACTCTTCGAAATCAAGAAATTGGTTATTGCAACGTGTACTTTGTGAGGAATAAGCCCTTTTTCTACTTCAGAAGGTTCAACTTCATCGTGACTCCCTTTCAATTGCAAAGAAAAAAGTGTTGTTAAAAGCAAATAAAGTAATAATGCAGATTTGGAGATTGAGACCATCATTTCTTAATAACTTCTTACAATAACCTTTAAATGTATGAGTTAGTGGATATATATATATATATATATATATATATATATATATATATATATATATATATATATATATATATATATATATATAAAGTCCTCTGAGTATATTTTTGTTGATATCCAATGTAAGATTATGGTTTGAATTTTTTATTTTTTTTCTAAACATTACATAATTATACTATTCTTAAAATATTATTACAATTGTTTTAATACACAAATTTTGTAAAATTAAAGAACAGTAAAACAGGTTGGTGCCTAATCAAATATTGGTGGAAAGACCATGATTTTTGTTTATTATTGATGTAGAGTTTGAGAAATTGTCTTTATTTTGTAAAATTTGTAAAATAATTGGTCATTATCTATCTAATTGTAGACGGTTACAACAGAATGTCAATGTTATTTTTGTTGGAAAGAAAACTATTGGCACAAAAATACAACAACATCATTGTCCTATGGTCACTACACCATTTTTTACTTTAGATCACATTTGAACTAGCCCACATCTCTAACAGTGTTGCCTTAACATATAAAAGGCCACAAATATATAAGTGTGGCTTAAAACTACTAAAGACCACATTTAATAAATTGTTGATTATTTAGGCAACATTTTTTTAAAAGTTGCCAACAGAAAATGTGGGCAAAACAATAAAATTGTGACATCTTCCTTGTGTTGTTTCCTTATCAGTTATACTATATACTATGAATCTTCTTCATACCTATAGATTAGGCAACGCTGACATGACAACAACTAAAAAACCATTGCGTAAAATAGGAATAAGCCACAATTTTTTTTATTGTTGCTTATATAGTGAGTTTTATTTGCCTTAAACCTAGAGAGCATACAAAAAAAATGTTGTCTATTTGTTTTAAGCAATATGGTAGAAAATATTGATAGGTATAGGCAACCGCTGTTAAAATGTGGATAGCTTAGAACACATTTTTAAAATTGTGATAATTTAACTTTAAATATTTTTAAATTACCATCACGTGACCTAATTAAATTATTGTAAGATGAATAAATTGTCTTGTGGAGGAGAGTAGCTTGACCAAGTCACAATCAAATCATAACACTTTAGTTGCTACAATTTTAAGAAGAAAGCGTTGCAATATAACTATTTACTACAATCAAATTTAGAAGATTGTTCACTCCGATATATAATTTAGAGTATGTTTATAATAAAACATGTTTTTTGCTTTTCTTAAGATTAAAATTTATGAAATAATTTAAATACTATGTAAGATTAAATTCAACCTAAGATGTATGGCTAAAATTTTGTATTATCTTAAATTCATGATTTTTTTTATTAATTAATATAATCACTAGTGCATCTAAAAATATAACTACGATTATTTTTAGTATTAAATTACGCATGATAAACTATAGTATATTCAGTTATAGTAATAAAAGAAGCTTAAGACTACAGTTATAGTAAATAATATGCTGTTATTCACGAAAATAAGTAATTTTAGACTATGATTATTAAATAAATTTTAGCCTATGCATTATTACATGCTACAATTCCTTTAATAAGTAATATTTTAACTAAATTAAATATTATTTTATAAATTAAAATTTATAAATATTTAAAATTTTTTCTATTATTAATAAATAATTATAATTAGTTTATGAATCAAAGTTTAAATTCATTTCTAACCTTAGTTATTAAAATTTTATGATCACCTATTTAATAAATGGGTCATATATAGAGTTGTAAATTTAACAACAATATTCAGTTAAATTAACATGATATATAATTTAAAAATTTAAACCTTAACTCAGGTTTTAATTATATATATATATATATATATATATATATATATATATATATATATGTGTGTGTGTGTGTGTGTGTAAATCAACACGTTGTTACTTTGTATTTTAATATAATACAAATATATTACAAATATATTTTACTGTTAATAATTAAATAAAATATTTATTAGAATAATTTTTGTGATATTTTTTTTTATTCCAGAAAGAAATATCTTAAAAGTTGTAGGATAATAAGTAAAATTTAGGAAATGTAAATTAAGATGAGGTTATAATGCAAGCTCTTAATTTAATTTTTCCGAGTTTTATTGTGTCACATCTTTAAGATTCGATATATGCTTTTTCTGCCATGAAAAAAAAAAGTCTTATGAGAGTATTTAATGTTATATTATATATATACACTTCAACATGAAAAAATTGATGCTATTATAAAATATTTTTATGAAATAAATTTAGTTTTTAACGTAAAAGAATACTTTTTATTACTGTAATATAAGGTCTTAAATTTGATATGTTAGTATACTTTGATAGTGTATGGGTTTTTGTAATATTTGAGTCCTAAATAACTCTTTTACATAACTCAAAATAACTCAAATAATGTGAATGAAATTATATTAAACCTCTATTATGAGTGAATCTCATTTATTATAGTTATTTAATGAGATGGAACTACCTCATTAGTGTTGTGGATTGTACTTCATTAATGAACATTTATGATATTTAAACTAATTAATACTAATTCTGATTACATTTCATGATGGCGTTTAGTTAGGTGATAAATTTACAATAACTATAAAAATATTATATGATTTTTTGATTTTTTTTTCAATATTTATATTAAATATGTTTTTCGTTTCATAATTATTATAAATAATCTTATAATAATTATATTTTGTTTGTAAACAAATAACATGTAAAATATTTGTCACGTGACAAACAAAATGTTACATTAACTATAATATTATTTATATTATGATTTAGGAACAAAACATATTTTACCTTTAATATTTTCTTTTATATATATATATATATATATATATATATATATATATTATTTTTTTATTTTTTATTTAGGACTTTAACCGGTTTCTATTATTTTAATATATATTACATATTTTAAGATATTTCACTTTGTATAAAATTAGAAAGATATTTATGTCCAAATAAGTTGTTTGTATAAAACATTAAAAATTAAAATTTATATTTTCAGAATTTATGAGTGTAATTTGATTTTTATGTAGTTCCAATTTCACCGAAAAAAACGTTATGTTTTTTTAGTATTTAGGTCTTTATATCATACCATATGATATATAATTACGATACGTGTATCATATACGACATATATTCGATACGTGGATAAAAATAATAGAACCACACATCAAGGTATTTCTCTCATAGAACATCCGCAATTATTTTATTTTAATACTATTTAATTTTTGTAATTTTGGAAAGGAAATTAAAAAGTACATGTTCATAATCTACCTCCTTCTTCGAGAAGTACATTCTTATTCCACACATAACAATCACTATACTTGCGATAAACTTTACATGGTCCATTCTCGAATATGTTCCATACGCATACAATACATCTATCTCTACTTTGTTTATAAATGTCAAAATAATGACTTCCTCCTTCCCATGTAAATTGACAAAAATATAAAGAAACCTTCCAAAAGAAATTAGGTCTAAAACTAAACTCAAATATTTCCCCATATTCCAATTTATGAATACCGAGATCATTGTGCTTGTCTTTGCAATGAACGGTCAAGTTCTTTAAGGATATGAAATTGGCTATTTCAACGTATACTTTAGAAGGAGGAAAAAACCCATCTTCTACTTCGGAAGATACAACTTTATCTTTACTCCCTTTCAATTGCTGAGGAAAAAGTGTTGTTAAAAGCAAAGAAAGTAATAGCATAATTTTGGCGATCGATATCATCCTTTCTCAATAAATGCCTACAATAATCTTTAAGTGTACGAGTTGGTAGATATATAAAGTCTTATGAGTATACTTTTGTTGATATCTAATGATGTTATGGTTTGAGTTTTTATTTTCTTTATCTAGATATTACATAATTATGCTATTCTTAAAATATTTTTACAATTTTTTTAATTCACAAATTTTATAAAATTAAAAGATAGAAAACGGGTTGACGTTGGTAGTTAGGATGAGATTTTTAATTTATCAACCAAAGACACAAACAAGTGATAGAGGAAACAAGACGAGATGAATCAAATTCTCGTTTTATTTTGAAACTTAAAAGAAAAAAGAAATAAAATTATTAAGAATGTGAACTCTTTTTCATTATATTATTTAAATGATACGAATATAAAGTGATATTATATTTTGAATCATTAATAATTTATGATGTGAAAGTAATACTCTTTTAAATTTTCTAATGAGAAATATATATAAAAAGGACGTGGCACTGTTCTTACTTCACTGGTCTATAACCAAGGAAGCTCTTCATAAAACTCACATGTTAACAAATTTATTGATAAATGAATGCTTTTAAGATGTAAAACTAATGTTTTATTCGTATATCTTTGTATTGGATAGAGAATTTTATAATTTTCAAGACATTTGAATACATTAAATTTGATTTTTTTTTTTATTTCTCAAATACATAATTTGGATAAAATAATTCAAATATAATAAATTTTAATGTTCTTGGATAAAGTATTTTAATTATTTTAAAATTTATTTAAATATCAAAATAATTGTTAAAAATGAAAAAAAAAATATCAACATCGATTTTGATTGATGTACTTTTTTTTTGTCAAAATTCTTTATGTTTTTTTTATAATCGTACAAGTTTTTTTCAATTTATGTTAAATGAGGAATGGGTCAAATTAATCGAACTCACTTGTCTCAACATTTATCTTAACTTTCAAATTAAGTTAATTCGTCTCAACTTTATCCAAACATGTCAATTTTAGTGTGAAGAATTTTAAATGTTTTAAATAAATGAATTACTCTTCTAAATTACTTGTTAAAACACAAGAAATATGAGTTTATATTTTGTACAATATTATTTAATATTAAATGGTAAATTGTATTGAATTTATTACCTTAATTTAAATATGCATTTATGGTAAGTTATCTCTTTAATGCCCTATTCAAATTTAATTAAAAATAATTAAATATTTATTATTTATTTAATGAAGTATTAAATGTTTTTCTATATTAAAATAATAACATTATAACATCTTCCTTTGGGAGTCATTCCTTTTAACACTTTTTTTTTCAATTTTTATTTCATGATATTATAAAATTCATATTCTAGTTAATATTTTATCGAAATTTTCGGAGATTTAATAAAAAATAATCTTATTTACTACATCAATCTAATATAAATTAAATATTTATATACATAAACATTCACTTAATTTGTATAAATATTTATAAATTCTGAGATTAAATATTTAAGCTAAACATAAATTTAGCAAATTTGAAAATCTAACTTTAAACACATTTTAAAAAAAGTATTTTTTACATACCAATTTAAAACTTTACCTGTATATTTTAGATACAGTGAAACTTGATTATATCAATTATTATATATAACAGCATTAGTTGTTGAAAGAAATGGTATAAATGTTTGAGTGTCCTCTTTTTTTTTCACAAATTAAAAAAAAAAACATTAGAAAGATGTGATATTGTTAACAACTAAATAAAATATTAATTAAGAAGTTAATCTTATCAAAATTTTATAGTAAATTAAAAATTTTAAAAAAGTTTTAAAAATAATGCGATATAAAATGAAATATAAAAATAAAAATTAAAGTGAGCGAAATTAAATCATATCTTAGTTAAGAAATAATTTTCGTTTACACATTAGTAAAAAAAATTAAGTCTTAATGAAGCTATCACCAAGTCTCATCTAATAAAGTTTCATTAATGAGCATTAATGAAGTGATTCTAGGTCATTATTGATATTTATTGATGAACATTGATGATTTTCAAACTTGGTAATAATTAGGATGATAATTTTCATCATAACTAACATTATTAATGTTAATACATTATCACGTGGTGGGTAAAAATACAATAGTGTGTGGTGATATGATGATTGTTATGATAATTCTGAAAAGGAAGTGTGGGATGATGATGGATAAACATCAATTTTAAAAAAGTAATATATTATTTGATTGAGTTAAAAATATGTAATTTAAATTGTTTTATAAATTGTTCTTTCTTTAGTGATTATTTAAAGTTTTGGTTTAATTAGTTGGATGATACTCACTTTTTTCTGAATGTGTCAGTTTGATATTTGCTTTAAAAACATATCAATTACATCTCAACTTCTGACAAAAAATGCTTTAATTAGATCCTTTAAAAGAAACATTAATAGCATGACAAGTGTCAATCTTATTTTTTTTTATTTAAAAAAATTGACATGTGTCGGGTTTCGAATGTAACATGCTCTCAATATATATTATTTTATAATATATATATATATATATATATATATATATATATATATAATATTTTTATATATATA
>Ga0214544_1002016_pt1 | contig 42817 bp, 16 predicted proteins | sample CNSS3metaG_FD_160074 | JGI IMG/M metagenome (GOLD analysis project Ga0214544, IMG submission 160074) | Root nodule microbial communities from cowpea collected in UCLA plant growth center, Los Angeles, California, USA - CNSS3 | ecosystem: Host-associated > Plants > Roots > Nodule | place: USA...
CGGGGGTGGGGGGGCGTGGTGGTGCCTCAGGGCCAGGACGTAATTCCACGAAGGCCATGTGGTGGTGCCTCCTATAAGGGTATAATTCCATGAAGGCCTCGCGGTGACGCCTCATTGCTAGGACGTAATTCCATTGCCACGTGGTGGTGCCTCAGTCACGTATCCGGATAGTCAAGTCTTGGGGTTTCATACATTTTTTATAGATCTGGTGTGATGCTTGTTATTTATGCTTGACTTTGAAGTTACTTGTGAATTGTTATAATATGAGATTCCTTTACTCTAGCTTACCTTGTTGCTTGCTTGTATGTTGTGTGTGGTCTTCTCTATTGCGATGATCATCAACCTTGTTGATGTGAGCAGATGTGAGAACTCCTGGCAGTGGTGGTGATGGTAATAGGAATGTTGCAGCTTGATGGATGGGACATGTGTTGGGCCTACTGTGGGGCCCATTGCTAAAATATTTTATTATTTATGTTTTCTTGTTCGAACAAGACCTAGTGTCTTTAATTGTGTTCTTTTCAGTACTTTTCTGGTTGGGCCATGTGGCCCTTTCTTTGTAATCCAGGTATATTTGATGTATTGTATACTTTCTACCCTAAACCATGTACCCTCTAAATATTCACGTATGTAATGTTTTATCAATTGAGGTTATTCAGTTTTTGGGATGTTATTTGCATATATTATTGTAGCATTTCAAAAGACTTTTATGAATTTTTTTCCTATAATTTATTATTCACAAATAAACTCTTGAAGAAAAAGGAATATCTGAACTTTCCAAAATTATGTTAAAAAAGTATTGATATTCTTTTAATTTTATTGTAGAACATCAAAATGTTATGGAAATTTGAATAATATATTTGTTGTTTTTTTTTTTTAATTTTGTAAGAAAAATTGAAGAGATGATATATGCCTAAATTATGCTTTCAAAAACTGTCACGGGTCTAAAGTGTTCATTTAGTTTGCATAGTAAATAAATAGATAGATATATTATATACTAAAATATACTTTAAGTTTAATGAATATTTAAATTATTATATTAAAACTATGCTAAAATCATATTTTATTAAATAAAAGTATAAAACATTTTATACTGATAATATGGAGTCATTAAACTACAATAAAAGTCAATGAATGCGTTGTATAACAGAAAAATGGTAGGTATGTAATGAACTTTGTGTAAAATATTTTCAGTGATTTGAATCCAAATCAATATATACACATTAATTCCAACCTTATATCTTCATCAGTTAAATTTTATTATTATTTCAACATTTATTTATGATATATCAATACATAAAATATAAAAAAATCCATTGCAAACCATTTTTTTATGGGTTACGTGATTGGATTGAAGGGGTTATCATAATATGTCACTCTCGTTAAATTTTTTTTTTCATATTGAAGTAAATATTTAACAAATCAAATTTCAGAAATTTAGTCTATGGCGTTTTTGATGATGAAAATTTAGGTTGTATTAAAAAAAAAAAACTATTTAAAAATACTCATTAAATAACTATGTATTAGTGTTACATTATCTTGACTTAGTGATGATGATGATTGTGTAACGTGATATTATGTTTATATTGTTTTCGAAATACTCATTGTGTTGGTGAGAGAATTTCAAAGAACTCCACAACTTAGATAAATTTTCAAATAAATATTGATAATTTTAGTTTTTTTATGCAACGGGGAACAAAAGATATTCTTAAAAATTCTTTCGTGTTCTTTTCAAGTATCCATCAATCATGATTGTGTTTTCAGTGATATTAGGTCTTTTTCTTATTGATAATGTTTTATTGTATATTTTTATTTTATTTTTTTCATATATATATATATATATATATATATATATATATATATATATTATAAGAGTAGGTTTATATTAACGGTTGACTTGACTTTTTGACTGATTCATAAATTATTACAAATACAACAAATATATAGAAAGAAAGAGATCTCCTATCTTCATAAATATTCCAAAAATGTAAGACTGAAATATTATACTACTCAGTAATGACGTTCAAATGGAAACTTTTTGAGAAAAAAAATTAAGCGATTTTTTTTTACTATTTTCCGAAAGATTCTTGACAATTGGAGAACTTAATTATAAATTATTAAAACTTTTGAGGTCCAAATTTGAAACAAAAAAAAAAATTATATAACATAATTACACATTCATGTAATTGATTTTTTTAAAACAATAATTATTTATATTATTTATGTATGTGAATTATTGTTAGGGAAACTTGTACTTAATCAAAGTTTAGATAACCAGTCATTATTTAAGATAATTTATTAATTTATTATTTTACTTGTGATAATTAACTATGATATTAAGTAATAAATTGTATTTAAATAATGTTTCACTTCACAATATAATCAATTATCTTTTAATTCAACATAATGAATTTTGAAAAAAGTTAAGGTTCTAAATAAAATATGTGCAAACTAAAAAAAAAACCTATATTAACTACATGATTCACATATATAAAAGAAAAAAAAAATACACACATACTTTGTTCTAAAAACAATTTAAATTTCAAGAATCTTGATCAACACTAACTTTATTGATAACTAATTTTGCCTACATTATTTAGTTATTAAGAATAGGAAACTCAACGATTGAATTAACTAGATTAACCTTTTAATAAGAATTATTCAATATATGCAATTTGGTTCACAATCTTTTTCATGTACTATGGGGTAATTATTTAAAAAAGGTGGTAGTATATGGAGTTTGCTTAAAAAGCTCACTTATATGGTTGGTATAGTATTAATGATAGTTGTTATCTTATCTATTTTATTAATGGAGATTTTCTTTATATTTAATTTTCTATACATAAATTATTACCATTTTATTCTTTATATCTTTTAACTGTTTTTGTATAATGATCCACTCATAATGAAAAACTATTCACAACCCAATTATAAAAAACTAATAAAAATGTTTTTTTTTATATATATATAAACACATTATACTTTAATATAACTTTTAGCAATACATTTTATATTAACGATTACATTTTTTATTTCTAATTATTATATTATTGTTATTATTTTGTAAAAAAATATGATGTATTTGAAAGTTAAGTTAGTTTTACAAAATAATTGGAATATCTTATATTAATATATGTTATTTAGTTAAAAATTCGAAATTTAAAAAAAATTTCAAGGATAATTTATTTTATTAAAAAAAGTAAAACAATCAATTCTTACACAAAAAAGGTACAAATTTAAAGTTTTCCATATCTTAACTTTTTCTTTACATGTACTTGACGTGTTCAATTGTAATTGAGATATCATCATGGATGTGTCATTAAGTTAGTTCGGTTTACATTGAAATATAATCAAAGATGCCGATGAGGAAAATTTTGACTAACTTTAATTAGAAAGGTTTTTACCAATATCTTTTAGAAGAATTTTATTTGACGTTGATAGGTAAATAAACAAAATTCCCAACAATAAAATAAAAAAGGAATAAGTATACTTTTGTCCCTTAATTTTTAGTGAAGTTTGGGATAAGTCCATTTCAAAATTTTGAACAGTCATTCATCTTTCGAAATACGTAAATTTAGTCATTTTAATCAAACTTTGTTAAGTTTATTTAAAATTTCAAATGTATCTCATAATAATATTTAACTTAACATTAAAGTAAAAATATGTGAAATATTATAAACAATTCAAATACATCCTGAAATATATACGAAACATTAAATCATCCAATAAAATTTGATTAAAAGAATTATATTCACGTATTTTAAAAGAAAAAAAACTAAATTAATATAAAATTTTAAAATAAATTAATTCAAAAATTTACTAAAGAATAAAAATATATTTAACCCAGTAAAAAAATATTAATATAAGAAACTAATTATAATCAACATTACACTTTTTCTTTAAATTAAGTGGTTAAACATGACAGCAGAACTGTCCTATCACGAAAATATATTATTGAAAGAAACACTCTCTCTTCTTCTTAGTTGATTAATGTAAGTTAAAATAATTGTAGATTCCGTGGTTAAACAATAATTAAGCCTAAATTTTAATTCGTTCGTACTCTTAAAAATCCACTTATCTTGGGAAAATCTCATAACGCATAACTTCGAAGTTCACTCTTGGCATGGTTGAAAATGGGAGGAAGAAGGAACACGCGTGTCCCACACCATGGTCCACTGATTTTGACACACTGCAAAAAAAGAACAAGAACAATTAATTTCCAAATTTACTTTTCATGTGTCACGCCATCAAAACCAGTACCACTCTCCACACGTGTGGCCTATAAATCGATCTCACTCATCTCAACACTTCCATTATCTCTTTCACTCACTCTCTTTTCTGCTCTGCTGTGAGGGCTCCGATATGCTCTCTCTCGCTGCATTTCACCGTTCGCGGTTCCTCTTTTCTTTCTTTATCGCTGCGGCAGCGGTTATCCGCTGCGTCGCGGCTGCAGATGCCACCGTGGAACCCGAAACGGTGCATTTCGACACCGGAGGTTTGAGCAGAGAGGTTTTTCCCAAGGGCTTCATATTCGGAACGGCGACGTCTGCGTATCAGGTCGAGGGTATGGCCCACAAAGACGGTCGCGGCCCAAGCATTTGGGACGTTTTTATCAAAAAGCCCGGTTCGTGAACATTCTCAATTTTAATTAATTATTTTTTTAATTTAATTATATATTTACCTCTCAATTATATACTAAGTCAAATCTCTTCACTTGCTTTTTTTGATTTTTGTTTATTTTAATAATCTACTGCACAATGCGACACAGTACAAAATACGTTTTTTTTTTTTTGGTCAGTAAAAAGACTGTTAATTTCACTATCACGGTGTGTTCTGCGTTGCATTTTCTGGTGAAAAGCAAGATGCGAATGTCACGAACAAGAACAACGTGTGAAAATCGGTTTGGTAGCTTAAAATATGATAGTGGTAATTAATATTCAAAATAAAATTCTTAATAATAACAACATAGATTTGTAAAAAAAAAAGTAAATTAAACAACACAACTTCATAAATAAATTTAAAATAATATATTTTTTCTCTTACATGAAATCTTGTTTGATTAAATACAAAACAGGTATTGTCGCAAATAATGGGACGGGAGAAGTTTCTGTTGATCAGTACCATCGCTACAAAGTAAGTGGCTTTTTTTTTTTTTTAACGATGAATGTTGTTTAATATTTGTTATTTATTTATTTTAATGTGCTGATTTCTTTGCTATAACTGCATGGACTTAAATTGTCTATTACAACTGAATACTTAGTAGTAGTAAAATGTATATGAATGTTCACAATATATCTCTGTTTTTGTGTATTATATTTATAAAATTTAATAGATCGAAAAACTGGTATTCGGTTCTTTGTTGGAGAAATGGCCAATTAGGTATAAAATATGTGGGATTTTGCCAATTTAATATTTGAAAGAATGAAAAATCTGATTTAATTTTTTGAAAATATGATTTATTGATAAATTTAATATCGAGCTGATCTTCAAAATTACAGTTTTATAATAAAATGATCCCACACAATTTAATATCAGGACTTTTTATAAACTGCGATTATTTAATAATTTTCCTTCTTTCCTTTTCAATATTCCAAAAAATAGCTATTTTTCAGTTGGACCTCTACAGCCTCAAACTCTACCGGCCCAAGTTGACATGCATGGGCTTTCTTTAAAGTTTTACATTTAGTTTTTTTTTCTCTTTTTTACATCTTAATTTTGCTAAAAACTTTACACATTTTTTCTATTTTCCTCTTTCCATTATTTGCCAAGTTTATTACATTCATTTTCCGCAAAAAAAAATTAAAAAATTTAAAGCTTTTTTAGATTAGAAATGAAGACTGAAGAGTGCCAGTTGAAGTCAGATGAAGTGCGTTTGGTTATATTGTAAATTTCATATAGTTTTGCTAGGTAAATTTTGGGTCTTCTTGTGCGGACCAACACAATTGTTAAGGTTGTAAGCATGCTTGCCACAACTTTTTTTCTCAATTTAAAAAAAAAAATCACTTTTTAAGAGTTTTTCATTTGTTTATTTAAGTTTTTTTAAAACAATAAGAAACTAAAAAAAATCTAAAATCTAATTAAAATCAGAGAATTTATTTGAAGTACTTTCTCGTAAAAATCATTTAAAGATTTTTTTTATGGTAATAAACAAATGTATTTTTTTTTCCGTTTTTAAAATATCTGAGAAATAATTATTGAATTATTTTACATCTGAATTACCCATTTTCTAAATTTGTAAGAAGGGGACCCTATGTTTATAGGTTCAAAGGCCTTTCTGAACTTTTTTGACCTCCAACTGTAACTTGTTTCATATATGTATTGTGATTGATTTATACCTGTAGTTCTTCTCTGCTACAAGGAACAATGTGACATAAAGTATGCTTAATCCGCAGGATGATATAAATCTCATGTCCAAGCTTAATTTTGATGCTTATCGGTTCTCAATCTCGTGGTCCAGAATCTTTCCAAGTAATTTGGCAATATTTGTTTTACTTATTTAGCCATAGCTGAATTAGATTGTTAAACTCCCTTAATAACAGAGTTTCAATTTCACCACTACTGCAGATGGTACTGGCAAAGTAAATTGGAAAGGTGTGGCATACTACAATCGGTTGATCGATTACTTACTAAAAAAAGGTAACTTTTATAGCATACTTAGTTTATGAAATGTAGTGTTCAACTTACTGTTATTGATCATTTGTTCCTCATTGACTGTCTGCAACTATTGCAGGTATTACCCCATATGCAAACCTCTACCACTATGATCTTCCATTGGCACTTGAGGAGAGGTACAACGGATTATTGGGTCGCCAAGTTGTGTAAGTACCAATATATATACACAAAAGAATAAAATTGAATAGTTGATCTTTTAAAGGCATGCTTTTACAAATTTCCCGTAGCGTAATACTTGTAGTAAGACTGATAAAAAAGTATATGTTGACATGTTAATAAATACAAAGAAGTATAACTAACAAGAATGCTCAAATTACACAGGAATGATTTCGCAGATTATGCAGAATTTTGTTTCAAGACTTTTGGAGACAGAGTTAAGAATTGGATGACGTTTAATGAGCCTCGTGTGGTGGCTGCTCTTGGCTATGATAATGGTTTCTTTGCCCCTGGAAGGTGCTCAAAAGAATATGGGAATTGTACAGCTGGTAACTCAGGCACTGAGCCTTATACTGTTGCACACAACTTGATATTGTCACATGCAGCTGCTGCTCAAAGATACAGAGAGAAGTATCAAGTAATCTTAATATATCTAATCCTTTTGTTTAAGTAAAGTTCTCTATAATGGTATATTCAAGAAAAAATAATAAGAAATTAAAATGAATTGCTTTTCTTCCATGAATTAAAATCAACTTATGCATTTAAACAGAAGGACATAAGTTGATTTTAACTTCTTGGAAAAATTCAATTCGTTCTTTCTTACTGTGTTTATACATAAGTGTATCCAAATAAAATCTTAATGAGGAGGCTAAAATGTTCTTATGTGATGATGAATGTTCTTGTTTTAGGAAAAGCAAAAGGGAAGAATTGGAATCCTCTTGGATTTTGTTTGGTATGAGCCTCTTACAAGATCAAAGGCCGACAATTATGCTGCTCAAAGAGCCAGAGACTTTCATTTGGGATGGTAAAATCATTTAGCATTTGCTTATTGTCGATCCTACGTTACATGTTCAAGTATTTACTTTGAAATGCGAACTCTATCTCCTGTGAAAACTTTCACACACTCGATAGCAATTATAGAGCTTAAATTCACCAGGTTCCTTCACCCCCTTGTTTATGGAGAGTATCCAAGGACTGTTCAAGAAATTGTTGGAGAAAGACTCCCCAAATTCACCAGTGAAGAAGTTAAAATCGTGAAGGGTTCGATTGATTTTGTTGGAATCAACCAATATACTACCTACTACATGTACGATCCTCATCAATCAAAACCTAAAGTCCCAGGCTATCAAATGGATTGGAATGCAGGGTTTGCTTGTAAGTCAATGCTTCCTTTAGCAATAGATTACAATATTTTCAGTGCATTTCCATAACTAGCTTTTTTTGTTTTGTTGAACACTGAAGATGCAAAGAATGGAGTGCCAATTGGTCCAAGTGTAAGTTTGAACTTAGTGAATTATATTCATCACTTTAAATAGATACAAGTGCCCCTCCTACCATGCATTGACTAACTTATATAAGTTGAATTTTTACAGGCTAATTCTTATTGGCTTTACAACGTACCATGGGGCATGTACAAATCACTGATGTACATAAAGGAACGTTATGGAAACCCAACAATGATCTTATCTGAAAATGGTAAAATTACATAATGTTTCTGTTTTCACTTTTATTTATAAAATGACTTTTGTTTTGAATTGTTTACCAAAAAGTATAAAGGAGCCACTGGCTGTATGGTTTTAACTACTATTGCACATATCTTTGAAAACAAGACGCAGATTGAAAATAAAATGACAATTTTGTAATCAAATTAAATACAAAAACGTTTCCTCAAAGTAAATGAACTTCTAATTTCATGCTTTGTCTTTCACTGTCATGTATGTAGGCATGGATGATCCGGGTAATGTGACCCTTCCCAAGGGTTTGCATGACACCACAAGAATAAACTATTACAAAGGGTATTTGACTAACCTCAAGAAGGCTGTTGATGATGGAGCAAATGTGGTCGGCTACTTTGCATGGTCTTTGCTGGATAACTTTGAATGGAGGTTAGGTTACACATCAAGGTTTGGAATTGTTTATGTTGATTTCAAAACCCTCAAGAGATACCCCAAGATGTCAGCATACTGGTTCAAGAAGCTCATTGCCAGAAAGAAGTATTAATAGCTGAAATCATGTTTTAATGGTTTTGGCTGAGTTAAAAAGTGCCTCTGTAACTGTAATCATGTGACTTGATTAATACAAGTCTTAGAATAAAATTATCTTTTATGACAGTAACTTGCTTTTTGTCTTGCATAATATTGTTCAATGTTTTGTTTGTTTCCGTAAATTCTTTAAAATATGTGTGCGGATTAGAAAGTTTAAATAACATATGAGTGGGGCCTTTCCATACTTTGCAATATTCAGCTAATAAACTGGATCACTTTATGGCCGACACATTGATGAATGGTCAATTTCATTTCAGAATTTATGGTCTAGTTTACTTTACATAAATGATATTTTAAAGCAATGTTGGTTAGTTTAGTGTTAGTTAATCAATGGGTGTTAATGATCTACCATGTTTATTTAATTTATACATCAAAGTTATTATTTAAAATATATGAATTAAATATTAAATTATATAATTTAACATTTTTTTCAAGGAAGTGTAGAAAAGTTTACCACCCTGTTTGTGTCGGAAATGATGTTCCTGTTTTTGACGATGTACAATCATGATTTTGTGGTCAATTTATTAGATTTATTGTTAATGTATTAGATGCCTTCTGTATGCAACATATACATTATTTTTCTATAACAAGGTCAAGATAATGATAAAAAATACAAAACATATTATGTACATAGTGAAATCTTTATTTTTTATCTATTATATAAGGAGGAGATAAATTTTATTCTTTTACGTTCTCCCTTTTTTACTGGATATTTTTAAACTTTATAGTGGGTATGATCTTTTAAGGAAGTGATAAAGTATACTAGGAGATTTAAGCAAAAAGTTGAAAAATATATTGATTTGTTTTTTTCTTTATATTTTCAGGTAAACATGTCTGATTATATGTAATGAATTTTCAAAATTTCATTGTCTTGCCTGTCCAAATGTTAGTGTGCAGAACATGCTTTGCTGCTTCAAAAGAATTTACGGTTAGAGGAGTAAATTCTTCAAAAAAATTTGTACTTACTTTTCTATAATAATTTTTTTAAAACAGCGAAGCATTTTCTGCACACAACATTTGGACAGTCAAGAAAATAAAACTTTAAAGACTCATTGCATTGAAAATATACATGTCTACCTAAAATATAAAGGAAAAACAAATCAATATACCTTTCAACTTTTTACTTAAACTTCCTTGCTATTACACTTTATCGCTTCCTAAAAAAAAATACACACAACAAAATTTCAACATATCCGATGAAAAATGAAGGATTTAGAATAATAAAATTTATCCTCTCCTTATATAATAAATAAAAAAATATAGATTTCAAATACGTGCATAACATGTTTTGTATTTTTTATCACTATCTTGACCTTTGTTACAAAAGAATAATACAAATATTGTAAAAGACAACTAATACATTAACAATAAATCCTATAAACTTATCACAGGATTGTACATTGTAAAAAAAAGCAGCATCCTCTGGAACACAAATAGGATATAAACTTTCCTACAATTCCTTGAAAAAAAACATGTTAAATTATATTAATTTAATATTTGATTCTTATAATTTAAAGAATAACTTTGATGTAAACAATAAATAATAAATATGGTTGGTCATTAACACCCATTCATTAACTAATACTAGACTAAACAATCTTTCTTGGTAAAAAGAAACTAAAAAAATGAAAAGACTTGTAGATGATTACAAATGATCAATTGTCCACCATCCTTGCATCCAAAACACTAGTTAAATATATACATAATAAATAACCGATTATATGCTAATATATAACATATATGTTATATAACATATAACACTTAATATTTATGTTATATGTTGCTCACTTCAAAACACCAATTAAATGCAATAATAAATAATAAATAACTGGTTATATGTTAAACATTAACCTATAACACTTAACATATATATTACATGTTAAGTAACCGGTTACTTAATATATATACAAATAATTAATAAAAATAATTTAATATAATATTAATAATAAATAATTTTAAATAATAATAATTATTATAAAATAATAATAATAATAATACTTTAATATAATTTATCTTTTTATTAATTAATTTATTAAAATTTATTAAATAGTAGTTTTTATAATTTTATATTTTTAACTAATCTAAAATTCATTTCATATACATTTATCATTAACGTATTTTAGTAATCTTCAAATTTTGTCTATTATAACCTTTTATTTTGTTTATAATGACTCAAATTACTTACTAACTTTCATATAATTCATTTTCAAATTTATTCACTTTATTCTCTAAATTCACACGAAGAAACAAACATATTGATTCACTCAAATCCATCTTTACACCCTTTCCTAAATTCATTTTTCATGAGAACACTATCGGAGAGACAAATGCATGACTCCCATAGGTCTCTATTACAACAACAAAGATAAAAAAAAAATCGAACGTTTTAGTTTCGTATTGATTTTATTTCTTGAATTTTAAACTTCCTATTTCATGTGGAAGTGATTAAAGTTCAATATATAAGTGTTATTAAATATGTAAATTATTTTTTAAAATTTAAAAAAAATGTTGAAATTATAATATAAGATTACTTTTCACCATTACAAAAAAAATTAATAAAATTTGATTTGTAAATGTAGATAGAAAAAACGAGACAAACTAAACAATATACAAATAAGTAAACACAATAAAAATAAAAAAATAATGACTGAAAACAAAATTTTATACTAAATGTTAGATTAGTGCATGAAATAGAAATTTACATAAATTCAATATGTATTAGGACACCGGTTAGGAAGACCTGTATTAAGAAAATGGTATCTCATTAAATTTAGTTTTGAAATATTTTATGATAGATTTTCAAACACAACTTGCTCCCCCGGTTTTCTTGGACATGTAAGTCGCTATTTTAACAAAGAATTGTTCTGTTTCAAAAATTGAAGTTGAGATGTAGCTTTTGTAAATGTTGCTGAAATAATCTCTTAATCCTTTATGTTTTTGGCATTTAATGTTGCCACAAATTTCAGAAATATTTCATTATTATTTTTATCCAAAATTATTTAGTTGATATTTCAATTTTTTTATCTCTAATTTGTGAAAATAGATATAATTTAGTCATGATTTTTAAAAAATTAATATAATTTCAATTTCTTAAAACAAATAATAGATTTTTCATCAAATATGATATTAAGAGTATATTAATTTCAATAACAAAACATCTTATTTACAACTTTAATTATGATAAATTTTTTTGATAATTTAAAAATAAAAAATCAAATTACATTAATTTTTCACAAATCAAAATTAAATTGTATCGATTTATAAAAATTAGAATTAAATTAAGATTAAAAAATTAAAAAAATAACGTAGACATTTTTTTAACAAAAATAACAACCAAATAAGTAATTAAACTAAAATTCTACTGGGATAATACAAACCTCCTATGACAATGTCACTAATTTCAATGCAAACGTTCGTTTTGATGTTTTCTTATTGCAATAGTTAATCTAAGAATAATTTCTATTTAAGTTATAATTAATTGATAGTTCTCACTATTAAGCTCTGAGAAATGAAGTCAAACTTTCCGCAGAACAAAAAATATGGACATGTACATATTCAGAATGATTACACTCTAGAAAAGAAATGCAAAAGTGTTCTGTTGTTATTACTCCCCGTTTTCTTCCTGTTGCTTCTTCTATTGGATTTCTTTTTACTTTCACTTCTTCCTTTCAAATCAGCAATTATCTTAGGCTCAGAAGTTACACTTTCTGGGGATTCCACTGTCAAACATACATAAGATTTTTCTGCTTCAGTCACTACTGAAACCGGTTCATAGGTGGCTTCAACTTTATCTGATAAAGTGTTCAGAAATTTCCTCTTCTTTAAGAGATTCCCGTCAGACCCCTCTTCTTGAAAGTTATCTGGAGACATGCACAAGTCAGTATATTCCATGCTGCTTGCAACAGAAATCTTTTCAACATTCTCCTTTGTCTGATATCTTTCCTCATTTTTTCTTATCCTAAATGGATTGTTATCAGGAACCTTCAAAGGAGTGTTATCAGATACAATGGTCTTTTCTTCTGTTCCAACTGTTCCCAAAGGCATGATTAGTTTTTCAAGTGCCAAGGCTTCATTGGAATACTTGTCTTCATCTAAAAGCCTTGTGACTGTTGAGAAAGAAAGTGTTATTATAAACATGCCATAGTTAAACATATACGCCATGCTAGCAAAAACATGCATAAACTTAGCAATGTATTTACACAAGTTGTGAAGATATCCAAAGTTTTCACTTGCCTGTACTATTTTCTCTGGTGTATTGGGAAGCAATGATTGAGAAGCTATTCTTTGGCCTAGATGGTGTAGGAACTTCAACTTTCTGGACTTGATCAAAGCTTTGGAGATCAGTGGGGTGCAGAGGAAATCTAGAAGTTTCAGACTTATCAAAGGCTTTCTTAGTTGATGGATTCAAGTTTCCTTCAGCAATTGCTTCGACTATAGATGGGGGAATTTCTCTAATTGCATTAGTCAAAGAAACAACGATATAAGTTGAACAAGCATAAGTGTTAAAATTGGCCATATATTCTCTTGGAAGTGCTAAAAACTACTTAGAAGACACGATAAAGGATACGGCCCCAAGAAATCGAGATTCCCATCATGTGACTCAAGAAAATTTTGTGGGAGAGGCTTCATGTGTTTCAGTTCTTTGGCAGTGGTATCGTATCTACATAGATATTCCAGAAACAAATGCAGTCATTGACAAAATTAACAAATAATCATTATAGAATTAGGAAAGAGTTTTAGTAGTGGTACATTCGAGCATGCTGAAAAACTGCAACAGCCTCTTGAAAGGTTTTGGCATAATCTTCAGGCATTTGGTTACCTTTCTCGAGCTTAAGAACAGACAATATCTGTTAAAGTGTTGATGCATTAGTCACAACGAAACTGAATATGAACCTTAACTATGATATCTCCGAGGCTGTATCAGCTACCAGGTTATCTAGACTTGTAACAGTAGAAGAAAAAAAAACACAAATGTATTGGCTTCTGCTATATATGGATGTGGTAGTGACTTGTGTGGAATATAAATTCTATATATTTCAAATTTCCCGATTTTACTAGATATGTGAACTCATTAACTACAAACTGGAAAATGCCCTCACTAGATTTCTGTTCAAATTCCTTTGGACAAGCAATAAACCTTGATGTTTTTTAGGAGATGAGAACATACTTACACGATCTAAGTTCCGATACTTGGAAACCAAAGCATGAGCTCGAGCAATACCAATTCCAGGAACAGATGGAAGAAAATCACAGCCAGCTAAGACACACATACCTGGAGAGGTGAAAGAAAAAAAACACTTAGTAGATTATCCTAAACCAGAAAGCATGAGACTTCTTTTCTATGACGCAAACAACAAAGAACTCTTCAGAAATTATTAAAATCTCTTGACAAAAATCCTAAATTACCAGTCACCTCAAGTTAATGTATCCAACATTTCAAAGCACACAGATCCAGAACAAGGTCTTTTACTCTAGTTCCAAGTTTATTTTCTCTTTTTCCTGACTGATGATAAGACATTTATGCATCAAGACCTAGAGCTGTTATATGAAACCATCTACATATGTTCATCGTTGGTTACAGAGAAACCTTGATCATTTCATGCATTAACTCATTATCGAAATCCATGTTGAACTACAAAATTTACCTGTGAAAAGTTCCATGTTGAAACTCCGAAACGAAGGTCTACCAAACTCAGCCGAAAATACCTTCTTTAACTGTATTCTTTCACCATTCCCATTTCGGTCCATCTTAAAAATAATCTGTTCAAAACCACCGGAGTACAATCCAAAATACAGTTATATGAAACTGGATAGAGAAACAGTAATAAATCAAGATATAATAAAGCAGTAAACCTCCACGCACAAGTTCATGTTATTGAAATTCTTACATCTGGACAGCCATATGCTATAAGATCACTATCTTCAGTGATCACTGCTGCAACCCCACCATTTTTTACCCCAAGGTGAGATAAGTACGCTAACTGAGCATCTGCTTCATATGGAGCTACAACGAACTCAATTTTCTCTGCTTTCAGGGTCTGCAAGGAAATTATGTAATGGAATTACCCTAGAATATAGATTAATTAATGATGAACCAGTCCGAAGTCTGTACAACAGAAAAATGTTTACAGCATACCTGGATTAGCTTATGTGCCATAACCGGAGTAATATTCACTGCTCTCTGCACACAAAACAAAGATACTTGTATTGTGTTGACTCTTTGGCACAAACAGTACATAAAGGAAAATGAAAGGCAGAATCCTTAATTACCACCATGATGATAACAATTAGATACACAACAAAATGTAGATGTAGTTCCTTAAGGGTTGTTGGTGTTGCTCTATAGTTAAAATGAAAGTTTTGCCTAAATAATATGCGTACTAAATGTTTACAATAAAGGTCAGTATTTGATCCTGAGATAAAAGATTAACTTTGATTAGATAACAGGTCCAAAAACACGTGAGAATTACAACTAAGTTTTGTCCTTAGATTACTTGCTAGCATTGTGCATTGCTTAATTTTTCATTCTTTCCCACTTCAAACTACCCATGACTACTCCAATAAAACTCAACATTTATCATATTAAGACAGCATGCTATTACATGCTAAAGACAAATCTATATAGTATCAGCAATTTCCTCCAAACGGACCAATGCTGTGCTGTTTACTTGTTTTTTCAAATCTAAGAAATTCTTCTACCTGGAAGAGCTCTGAAGCTGCAGCAACATTCCCTTCTTTGAGCTTCGTCATTGCCAATTCTCGATTAGCCCTTCTTTTTCTGCAAGTAATCACACACAAAGATTCACCTCAGTGAAAGGAAAGATGTGAAGCGAGAAAGAAACCAAAAGAGTAAAAACTTCATCCAAAACCTAAGACTTCAGAAAAGGAAAAAAAAAAACATGCCTGTTCCTTTCTTCCTCCGTTGCTGCCTTGCAAGGAACATTGCCACCATCAAAAACAACAACCGGAGTTATTTTATAGAAGCGAAGCAAGTTCACTCTATGCATAAAGTATTCAATATATCGCAACTTCCTTACACTCTCGGAATCAAGACAAAGCTCCATACTACACGAATAAGCTGAAAAATAAAAATGTCAACTTCAACTTCTCACCATTAACTACCCAAAAATTGAAAACCATTCACACAGTTCAATACTCAACACTCACCCCCTTTATGCAGCCACGAATACGCATCAATACCCACCTACAGATTTTGCAAAGTAAGTGAACATGTACATTCCCCAGATAAAATCATGCGGAAAAATCGAAACTTAAAACAATGGGGTTGGTTCTTACGCGTTTTCCGGCATACTCCTTGATGTGGATAGGTTCGATGTAAGGTTTCATGAACCTCAGGAGATCCTTGATGCCCATTTCCAATGTCCTAGGTCTTCTGTTGCTTTCTGGGCTTTGTTTTGGGTTTATTCGAATTTTCTTCGTTTTTGTTTTAATGGTCCGAGAATTTTAATTCTCGTGCATATAAATAGGAAGGCAGAAAATGGCGGGAAGAACGCTACTGAAAACAAAAACACGAGGGACGTGAAAAACTGTGTTATTGTTACTTGTCGGTGACAAAAGTTTGTGGACAGTCCAATGAAATATGTTCACTAAGTAAGGTTAAGACGTGTTCGATTCGGATTGGTTGGTATGAGAGGGTTATTATGGTAATTCAGTTAAAATATTTACCGCCATTGAGTTTGAATCGCGAAAGACTTGCTTCGCGCTCTTTTTGGTTTTTGTTACTTAAAAAATTAGTTCAAAATGTAGTATTTTTCTAATTGAAACTAAAATATATAAATAAAAATAATAAATTTTATTTTTTTTAGATAAATATATATATATATATATATATATATATATATATATATATATATATATATATATATATATATTAGGATTGAAATATATGGATTGTATTCAACCTAATCCATAATAATTTCTATCTTAAATTTTAAAAGCTATTTTTTGTCTATAATTATAATACAACATTGTACTTTACATAATTTTGATTGTTATGATAAGTGCTCAATTGTTATAATTTTTTACTTTTTGAAAATTTTAATACGTTGATTTTAAAATCATTAAATTCATAGGTAAAATTCATAAAATTAATTATTCTTTGTAGAGCGTGAAATCTTACTTTAACTGTTTACAAGAACCTGTTTTTTGTGTTTCAATAAATGTAAGAAATATATATTGCAAAAAAAAAAAATATCATACTTTTAGCACCCTAAAATTTTATTAGAATGTATAGAAGTGAATAAATATATTTTTACTTTTTATGTTATTTATTGACACCATGAAGAACTAAGTAACATGTTATTTTAGGATTCCATATCAACATGTTATTTTAATTATATATAAGAAATTAAAATAAAATATATAATTTCAAATTTAGAAAAATTATTAATTTTAATTTTAGATACTTTGATATATAAATTTATATATGTTTTTTCAATAAATTATACAAATTGAAGAAAGAAAACCAGAATGCCTCTTGTTCTAACAGAAAGAAGCCGCAGCGTAAACCATTTCAGCACACCAAACCTTTAAACTCACACTCTTTCACTCTTTCTTTTCACACTTTTTCCCTGAAACTCAGAAGAAACCCTAACAATCCCAATGCGATGACTCCTCGCGTCGACGATTTCGAAAACGACAATCTCTCCTCAACCGACGACGATGGTGACGACGGCTTCAAGGAGGATATGGCCGCGCTCTCCCGAGCCTGCATGATCGTCGTCCCTGGCTCCGATGATAATTTCGCAGCTGAAGACGATGTTCCGTCGTTGGACCCTCTCACTGATGCAGGCACTGTCATTGTTCCCGTCGCCACCGACTCCGACTCCGACTCCGACTCCGACGACCAGGATGACCTCGAATGTCTTAAGAGAGTGCAGAGTGTATACCAGCCTCTGTCCGTTCTTCCGCCGCTTGAGTCGACGGTGGCCGTGTCTGACGACGACGATGACGTGGATGACCTCGAGACAGTGCGCGCCATCATGAAAAGGTTTGGCGACTACAACGAAGGTATTTGAGTTTCCTGTGTGCGTTGTCGTTGTTGAATTTTGATTTCTAGTTTCTGAATTTGGAATGTGAATCTAAGGGAAATAATAATGCTAGGTGAGCTATAAGTAGATAATAAAATATAGATATTGGTTGGTGGTTGGAACTTGTTGATGTTTAAGCAAAATGGGTTTTGCGGTAATTAAAAGTGAAGGAAAGACTGTATAGTCATATATCTAAAATTAACATTGGATACATGCATGTCTTAACTGAACTGTATTTGACTTTTGAAACGATGCCTTGAAATGAGTTTTAGGTGTCTCTTGTGTAGCTGAATTTGGATGTATGTTTCTTTGATTATGGTCGCCTAACTGAATTCATCGTACAAAGCTATTGTATTAAGCTTTATAAGCTCTTATCAGGTACTTTTTGTAGTTTCTAGTCAATGCAGGATCTCAGTCTTCCCTAATAACGTACTATTTCTTGTCAAAGTGAAAGTGGGAATTGGTTTTTACCTTATAATGTTTATATATTCCCCAAGTTGTCTTGTTGGCAGTTCTGTTTTAGGACTTTGTTATTATTTATTTATTTTTGTAACAAAAACTTGGAATGATGACAATATTAGGTTTGCATGAAGGTGGGATAAAAAAGTTGGTTGCGGAGAATCAGATCTCCAGCATGGGCTGTGAGGGTGACATCGGTAATGGCTCGACCCATTTCGATTCTGATGGTGGTGCCACAGAGGAGTTGATTGAAAACATTGAAATGCAGCTTAGTGATTTTGTTGAGAGTTCTGAACCTGATGCCTGGGAGTCATCTAGATTACAACAGAAAAGATTGAGCTGTCCTCCTGTTGTACAGTGTTTTATTGACGCCATTAAGACAAATAGGGATTTGCAGAGATTTATTAGAGGTAAGTTGATTGAGCTTGAGGCTAAAATTGAGGAAAACAAAAAGATAAGGAATAAAATTAAAGTTCTTAAGGACTTCCAGGCTTCATGCACTAGAAGAACAGGGAACGTGTTATCACTGAAAAAAGATCCACGTGTTCAATTAATATCTGCAAAAAGGTCTCCAAAGAAGTTTAAGGTTAGTTGTATGATGCTTTTATTGTTTACTGAAGTGTTAGTTATTGTTTGTACTGTTTCATCATGAATGATTGTACTAGTCATATATAGATATATTTATCTCTGGGTAGATTAGTGGATAATGTTTGAGATTCTCATTCAGTTGAAACTTAGTTTTTTTAATTATGAAAACTATAGATTGTATCTGTTTAATACAGCTTAGTGGGTTTGAGTGGTAATATGAAATAGTTATGGAGAGAAAGGGTTCTCTCCTATGAAAGCCTGGATACTTGAAACATGCTTAATATAAAACTGGAATGGCGAGGAAAGGTTCTTAAAAGTTCAAGATATGTTTCGGCCTATTAATGCTAGCATGAATTAAAAGAAAAAAAAATAACTTTACACCATAGTTACCGATCTCAAATAGTAGTATGTGACAGTCCTCTTTGAAGATGCTATAGTGGGAAACAGGGTAACTGTTATTTTAAATGTTATAACACAGACTAATATCTGTAGTACACTTACATACTAAGAAAAATACAATATCACGTCAACTAGAGATATTACTAAACTACAATATATAAGTGTGTGCAAATCTTATTTTCTAAGTTGATTTTTGCGAAGTTGAGTTAGGTTTAAATCCATTTTCTTAGATGATATTAGAGCCTATCCCAATAAGGTTTGTTGAGCCTTTTGGACCATCTATAAGCCACACTTGAGATATTTGGTTTTTGTGTGAAGGATGTGTTAGAAATCTCGCATTAACTAGAGATATGAGCAATTTATTGTATATAAGTTGGTGAAAATTTGATTTTACAAGCTAATTTTATGAGGTTGAGTTAAACTTAAAATTCACTTTCTTAGATATGTGATTCATGGAGTTGATGTGGGACTTTCCAAGGTATTGGAGCCATATCTCAAATTTGTCAGTTACTAAATTTTAAAAATTATAAAAGCTTTGAAGAATACTTCTTATATACATGTATTGGAGTATCATGTGCACTGGTATTGGATATGGGTATGGCGTTGATACTTTACCATTTTTGTTTATGAGATTTGTAACTTTTCTCTTTACAGCCTTTGATAGAAGGGTTAGATTTACAGTCTTTGTTATTTGCTTTGGGTATTATGCCTGATTTGGGGGTATGATTAAGGGGTTTGAATCTATTGCTTAGCAATCTTGCACAGAAACTGAGTGCAAATATTTAGGTAATTTTATTGTTATCTAGTTACTGGCTGGCAACCTGACATTTGTCACCATCTTAGTTTTGTCGAAGTGTCAATTGTCACTGATTTATATTGGTAATCCTTGATCCAACTTTTTCCTGGCAGAAACGTAGAAAGGTACCTGCAATGTGTTATGGCCCAGAAGAAAATTCTCGTGTTGCTAATTATAGGATGGTATTGGAAAGATTTCCACTTTCACTGGATAGGAAAAAATGGTCTAAGGCAGACAAGGGAAATCTTTTTAAGGGAATTAAGCAACAATTCCAAGAAATGGTGCTTCAACTCTCACTTTCACTTGATAGAACAAGGTAATATCAATTCTGTTTTGTCGTATGTTACTAAATTACTAACTGCTGCTGCTTGACCAATGTGACCATTCCCCTGTTTTGTTTTTAAATTTTCCCCTTATTGTACCTACCTCCTTTTCAGTTCAGAGGACTTGCTTGGAGATGCTGATGACATGGATAATATAATGGCATCCGTTAAGGATCTTGAAGTCACACCAGAGAGGATTAGAAATTTTTTGCCTAAAGTTAATTGGGATCTGATAGCTTCTATGTATGTTGGTGGCCATACTGGTGCAGAATGTGAATCAAGGTATATGTTTTTTAATTTGTGAGCTTTTCTTTTGTGTTTTTTGTGCGTGAAAAAATTGATATTTTCTATGATGAAGTATTTTATGTTTCTGATATTGGTGAACACGTGCTGAATTTAATGAGGGTATGTATATACTAATTGGTGAAGCTTTCTTGTGCATGTTTGTATGCATGAAATATGGTTCTTGGTTATGATAAAATGTTTATGTTGCTATTATTGGTTCTTAGTCCTGTCCATACAGTTCTTTGACTATTGTTTCATGTTTATTGCCTTTCTATGAAGAATATTTTTCCCCTACATTGCAGACATCTATGACGATCACCATCACAGACAGTTTACCAAATTTGGATTTCAGTAAGAGTTCGAGATCAACACATCATGCAGGTGGGATTGCACATGACATGATTTTTAATATCGTGCTTAATAAGTCTGTGGTGGTTGTTATCATCATAGATGCTGTTATGTAGACCATAGAATAGTGTCTATGTATGAATGGTTGGATTTCATACCTTTGATTCACTATATTTTAATGGTTTGCAATTGCAACCACAGGTGGTTGAATTATGAAGATCCTTTGGTCAACCAAGGTGCATGGACTAAGGAAGAGGACAGGTCCCTTTTATTTATTGTCCAAGATACGGGCATCAAGAACTGGTTCAATATTGCTTCATCATTGGGCACAAGCAGGACTCCATTTCAATGTTTGTCACGATTCCAAAGGAGCTTAAATCCTGCCATGCTAAATAGTGAATGGACTGAGGAAGAGGATGCTCAACTATGTTCTGCTGTGACATATTTTGGTAATAGCAATTGGCAATGCGTGGCTTCTGTTTTAGAACGTCGGACAGGAACCCAATGCTCAAATAGGTTGGTTAGCTATTTAAGTTGTGTTCCATTTTTGTGATTTATTTTGCATTTTGTATGTAGCCCATTATCTGAAATCAAATAATATTTGACAGCAGCCTTTCATCCTATTTAAGATAACAAGGTAGATTTATGTGTAGTTCACAGTTTGATGTTACGGATTCCTTGGAATCATCTTCTTTTAGGCTGTTATTATGTGGCTTTGATGATTTGTAGTAATTGTCCAATTTAATAATTTGATTTCAGCTCAGTATTGTTTGAACTATTATTGCTTATTTGTTTATACAGAGTTGTTGAAAAGTGGCAGGTTGGGAAAAGAAGTATTTATAACCCAGTTTCAAGAGAGAATATCTGGTTACTTCTTTAGGATGGTGGTATTTTTATGTATTTCTGGAGGTTGAATTATATAGAAAGGCTAATGATCGTGTCCTTCTATATTTAAGCTTTTGAAGAGATGCATTACTTCCATACCCTGTTTCTCACAATGCATCATGATGAACCTGTCCAAATTTGAAAAGTGATTTGCTTTGATATCTTATGACAGGAAAAAAAGAATATATCCATTCAGAATGGTTCAAGACTCTTTCTTTATCTCTTTTGTTTCTCTTACGAGGTTGCTTTATGTTAAAATAAAAAAGAAACATTATTGAAAATGAAATGACTATATGATCACTTATATTAAAAGGTTAAATATATGCAATGCAATTATGTCTGGTTCAATAAATTAACAGAGTTACGTTTACTGGAGAAGTGAAGTTTATTTGTGGCTGCATTTTGTCTGCTGATGCAGATGGAAAAAATCCCTCTGTCCTGAGAAGAAAGGGAGCTTTACACAAGAGGAAGATATACGGTTAAGAGTAGCAGTCATGCTTTTTGGGCGCAAATGGAATCAAATAGCTAAATATGTTCCTGGCCGGATCCAATCTCAATGTAGGGACAGGTAATGTGTTTTGATTAAAATTTTTGGTCACATAATTTCCTTACGGTCTTAGATTCTTGTTAAAGTTCTTGAATATTCTTATGACAGATACCTCAATAGTCTGGATCCTTCTTTGAAATGGGGTGGATGGACTGAGGAAGAGGATTTAAAATTAGAAGATGCAATTGCAAAGCATGGGTATTGCTGGTCTAAGATTGCTGAAGAAGTGCCTCCCCGTACTGATTCTCAATGCCGAAAGTATGCGCTCAAATTAACATCAATGATGAAAATCTAAAATCCTTCAATCTCTATAACCTTACATGTATTCTTCTTATTGAACAGGAGATGGAAGGTGTTATGTCCTGAACAAGTTCCTTTGCTTCAAGAAGCAAGAAAGAAGCAAAGGTCTATTATTGGTAGTAACTTCGTTGATCGAGAATCTGAACGCCCAACCATTACACTTAATGACTTTCTACCTTTACTTGCGTTAGCTCCAAAATCTGATGTTGGTTCTTCAAACATCCGGAAGAAGCGCAAGTCAAGGTACTGCCCTTTAATCTCCCTTTCATTTTGCCTTTGTTTCTCAACATCTTACACGTGTGATGCCAGGATTGTTAGGATTATTGTTGATAGGATACTACCCCTATTACAGAGGTTTATCCGAGAAGAAATAAGGGAAATGGGAATAAGCTAGTTGATGTAGTTACAAGTAGTTAGGAACTAGTTACCATGTCAATAGAGTTAAGAATAAGAGATGTTTGTATATAGATACATTTTGGGTTTAGAGAAAAGGAAGTAAAAAATATATGTTGGGACGATAATGGTGCCTCCAAGAACCAGCCAGAGTTATTGTTTCTGCGAGGAACTGTACTTTGTTAGTCTTTATAATCTCTGTAAACCTTATGTTTCTTAAGTTTTTGATCCAGTTTCTATAATTTTTCAGTAAACATGCTGGCCATATAATGTTTGAAATTGAAAATTGTTTCCGATATACCTTTGTATTCTAATTCTCGTTCATTGCTTGCAGCAATGTTCCCAAGAAAAAGAGTTCTAAGAAAGGTGCAAAAAGAACTAAACGTACCAAAGAAGTACGAGATACAGAGGTGTATCACGATGATGAGTTCTACTCCGTCTCTGCACACAGCAATCTTCCCCAGAAGACGATGTCCAAGAGACGCACAAAAAGTAGTCGAAATTCTCCCCAGAAATTAGTGGATATCTCTTGTAGTGACAAGGTCACTTCCATTGAGGTTTCAGAAAACCAGTCTTCCTGTATCTCCAATTCTGAAAATCAAGATTCAGACAGCATAACCCTTGCATGTTTTTTACGCAACAAATCAAATGAGATATTATCTAGATTTACCAAACGTTTAAGTCAGACTTCCTTCGCTAGGATTACTGATGTTCCTGAGCAGGTTGAAAGTCAAAACCCATCTGATGATCAAGGCGGTTTTTCTCATTCACGCGAGACTGTTGGAACTAAAAATTTGTTAGTGCAGCCGAATATTGCTTCTGATAGACGAGTGAAAAACCAGGACGAAACAAATACTTGGACAAGTGATGATGATGACGACGACGACGACCAGATGACCCTTGCATGCTTTTTGAAAAACAATCCAAAGAAAGAGGGTGACCCTGCCAAATTAAAAACAGGATCTGTATTATTAAATGAAGAACATTGTGCAAGCAAGCCAAGCATCATATCTGATGACAGTGGACCGTCAATGTCAAAGCATGTTGAAGAGATGGAGACTGTTGTACATGGTTGTGTTGCTAAACCAATCCATATCATTGTGGAAGAAAAGGTTGATGAGCATTTTCCTCTTCCTCCCCTCACGCAATACAGGCCAAGGAGGGAGCAAAAACGTCCCTGTTGGTATTTGTAGCCAGGTAAACTTTTTTTATATGAATAGAAGAAATTAGGTAGTGGCTAGTCTACATACAAAAGTTTGATTAATTGGAACCCACTTTCATAATCACGAATTTGGGCGTGTATGTATACATATTTTCGCCCTGGCATATTTTGTAAATTGTCTGAGTGCCAGTGTTTTTTTCCATTTATATTTTGTTTTTATTCTCCCTAGATTCAACTGTAAAATGATTCGACTTTGAATAGGTTTTGATCTGTTATAAAAGTCATTAGTATGAAAAACCAGTGAATTTGTTATTTTATTTGCTGTATAGTTTTGTTTAAAAACTGATACGGTTATCAATTTTTATTTTTGTAATATTAAAATTTATTTGGCTCACTTATTTGAAAGACCTTTGTTGACCATGTGCATAGTTAGTTTTACAGATGCTCTTCATCAATTAATTGTCATCTATTCATAATCAGGAATGAGAAAACACCTCACACACATCACAAACGGGATAATTAACATCACAATCTTCTCTTGGTTGTGTTGTCATTGAATGTCCATAGTTGCTTGCATAATATCCTTCAAATTGACTTTGATTTTTGTTCCATACACGAGTTATTATTTTCTCTAGATTTCATTTCGGACTAATTTAGTTTAGTTGACGAAGTAATAAAATCTAATAAAAAGTTAGGGTCCAAACGAATTTAACCTTTCTTTAATATGATAATATTATTATCACCATTTTTGTGTAACATTTCATTTTAATAGACAAGTTATCAAAATAAAATATTTCATTAAAATATTTAAAGGCATATTATCAATACAGTTCTTTGAGAGTTTAGATTATAGAAATATATGGTTTATACAACAACAACAAATTTACACAAAACCCTATATTAGACATATAAACTACTTATACTTTCATTGCAATCTCCCCACTTTAATTTTAGACTTATCATCTATGAGATATGTTTCTAGTCCTGCAATCTCATCTCCTCCTACTGAAATATGTGATCATCATAAAAAAAAGAAGCAAACAACACAAGACATATTCTATAAAAGAATCATGTAATAGATTAAGCTTATTATATATCATAACATATCATGTTTCAAACATTTATAAAAGAGATACCAAAAATACAATTACTATAAACAAGTTGATTACAGATCCTTTAGATTCAATTATCTGGATCTATGTATTGACTCAGACATAAGAAGATGTGCACATGTTATAAAAGTAGATTAAGGCAAAGGTCCAGACTCCACTTGGCCTAACCAACATGAATCAATTTCTTCTGGACAAAGTAAGTTACTTAGAGCATCGCCAGATTAGTGGTCCCACCCCTAATCCAGCTATAAGAATCTCCTTCAACTCTCACCACCTAGGCCACAACATTCTATATGAGTTTGTAAACCTAGTAACATATAGGATAACTTCTGACTAACATATAGGATAACTTCTGACCAACACATATCCCTAGCCAATGCATAATAGCCTATTAGTGAGGACTACACTTCTTCCTTAGAAGCACAACCCTTATACACAAACAATTTTGATCAATTTTAGCCAATTCACTCCAGTGATTCTCTTTTATATTTATAATCTCATCACTTCTCCATAAAACGTGATCCCACATTGACTTCCTCATACCAAACAATCATATATTATACGAAAACATATCAAGTCAAGTCTCAAAATACCAACATCATTCATGCATAGCTTCATATTTTATCCTTTCAAGAAGTAATTCAGTCAATCACACAGATTCAATTAAGGAATTGAAACAATTCTGCAACATCCTCTCTTAAGTTAGAAGTCCTCGCTCGAATTACATGAACTCTTTCGCTCAAGTGAGTAATTTTCGCATACCCAAACAGAGGCAAAGTGAAAGATATGTGAGTTCTCGCTTAAGCTAAACTTTCTCGCTCAGGCGAGATTGCTCTCGCTTGGGCGAGAATTCTCACTTAAGCGAAAACTCGAATGGAAGCAAAGATGAGTTTTTGCTATTCTCATTTAGGCTAGAGCTTTTCGTCTGAGGAAGAACGACAGAGTCTCACCTATTCACATGTGCAAAAACATAAATCCAAACCTACAAAGAACACAATCCATTCCAGTTCAGTGGAACCATCAATCCAAACATCAAAACAAAATCAAAAACCAAAACAAGAAATTTATTTCAAAATCTAAAATAAAGACTAACTTCCCTTACCTCGAACGGATTCTGAACTGGATGAGAAGAAAACCCTAAGCAAAAAGAGCACCACAACCTCCAAAACAACCTAAGGAACCAAAACACAAGAGCACAAGAAAAGGTAATGAGGCTCTAATCGCAACCAAAACAGAACCAAGACCTCAAAACTAGAAAAGAAAGAAAACAAAGGTTTGGAGTCTTTGACCTGCGCGAAGGGGAAGATGTTCGGTCTGGTATGAGGAGGGCTGATATGAGGAGGATTTCGTAATGATCCTAAACCCAACCTATGTTTCAATGAGTTTCTGCTATTCTCGCTTAAGCTAGAGCTTTTCGCCTGAGCAAGAACGACAGAGTCTCACTTGTTCATACATGCAAAAGCATAAATCCAAGCCCACAAAGAACACAATACATTCCAGTTCAGTAGAATCATCAATCCAAACATCAAAATGAAATCAAAAACCAAAACAAGAAACTTATTTCAAAATCTAAAAGAAAGACTAGCTTCCCTTACCTCAAACGAATTCTGAACTGGATAAGAAGAAAACCCTAAGCAAAAAGAGCACCACAACCTCCAAAACAACCTAAGGAACCAAAACACAAGAGCACAAGAAAAGGTAATGAGGCTTTGATCGCAACCAAAACAAAACCAAGACCTCAAAACTGGAAAAGAAAGGAAACAAAGGTTTGAAGTCTTTGAATTACGCGAAGGAGAAGATGTTCGGTCTGATACGAGGAGGACTTCGCAATGATCCTAAACCCGACCTATGTTTCAAGAAGAGAGGAAGAATGAGTTGTTGTGGGGTGACAAAAGCAAAGATAAAAGGGTGGTGAAAAAGCTGAGTTTTTGAAAAGGGTACAGGCTTAGCCTTTTTCTTTTGACTGACTGAAAGCATAAAGGTAAAGAAAATGAGTTTTACATTTTGCATCCCTAGTTTTCAATCGTTTATTATAAATTGTACAAAATGTATTAGGTTTATTAGTTATAAGCTGCTTAACAACTTATGCATGTTTAGTGAACACTTTTATAAAATAACAATAAGAAAAAAACACTATTTATAAGATTAAAATAATATATCTGTATAATTGTTTTCATGTATAAATAATTTATCAAAAAAATTATTTCTAACTTATTCATAGTTGATTTTAATCAATACAGAAACTCGCTTAATTTGTCCTTATTTCTCTTCTAAAATGATTACAGAAATATTTTATCCATACCAAACTCTTTTATATATAAAAAAAAAATCATAAAAATGTGTTAAAAACACAAAAGCACTCTCTTAATATTATTAAGAGTGAGTCAATATATTTGAGGACTCTTTAAAAAGTCTCCAAAAAGAGTATATTCTTTCTTTACCTTTAAATTCTAAAATTGTTCGCATGAGTGGTTTTATATAGGAAAATGTCTCAGGATATCCAACATTTAGTTAGAGAGAAAAAAAAATTAAAAAAAAGTGATAAATTTATAACATACGTGATAAGACACATTTTTTTCATATTGTGTCTCTTAATTAAACAAATGTACAATCTATTAATATTAATGCATTGAACTATAATTCTTAAACAGTAAAATAGATCTTATAAATAATGTAATAATTAAAATATGTTATATCTGATATAATATTTATTTTACTTAATTTTTCTACACATTTCCATATCGATATTATCCTATCAATGAGCTTGCTAATTACCACTTTATTCACGTATATAGTTAAAAAGAATAAGTGATGTTTAATACAAGTCTATCTTGTATATATAGATAGATTTAATCATAATAATTATTATATGTGATGATTTTCGTATATAGTTCCAATATATCAAGTCGATCATCATGGTTACTTTACTCTTACTCAAATGATTAATTAGAGTTATTTCATAACCAATTAAACAATAAGCATGTAACATAAATTACTAGTTTTCTTTACCTTTACTAATACAAAGAGTTCCAGATATAGACTGATGCAATATATGATTTATTAGAGTTTCATCATAACCAATTAAACACTAACCATGTAATATAAATTACTAGTTTCCTTTACTTACATTACGATATAGACCTCTACTTCCGATGGATGCAATCTATGATTTAGAAGAGTTTCATCATAACCAATTAAACACTAAACATGCAATATAAAGATAATCAAACATATTCATTTTGAGCCATTGAACTTCATAGCCCAACAATCCCTATATAAAACAAATCCATTAAAAGAGTTAAAAGAATGACAAAAGATAAATTTAATCCATTTAAGATTATGATATGATAGAATTAAAACATTCTTCGTCAAGACCCTTATGACCACTTTGATCATCAAACAAATGGAACGTAAAATAAAAAATCTAAAGATAAAATAGAAAAAAATTAAGAAAATATTTATAAAGATGATTTTTCTTATAAAAACTCAATTAATAAAAAACTATTTACAATTTTATTTAATAATAATAAGATATTCAATTATTATTATAAAATGACTTTTACTCTTAAAATATGTTTTAATTGTAACATAATAAATAAAAATGAAGATAGATTTAACTTTTATTATTTTGACACAATTTAAAAGTGAGAACAAAATTAAAATTTATGAGATCGAAAATTAAAATTATTTTACCGTATTTCAAGAAAGAGAAAGAGAAGGGTGGGATTAATATTTAAAAAAAAAATATCATTATTTTAAATTTTTTTACTTTATTAATTATATGTTTATCATATTGTATATTTTTTCCTTCATTTCTATACAGTTAAATAAATCTTTTATACTTTCTTCCTTACAAATTGAATTAAGAAAATTCTCTCTTAACCTTTTACTGCTAAAATTTCTAATTTAAAAATACTCATTATTTGAAAATTTTCTTATAAATTTGTTAAAAAATTTATAAAACTTCTAATTGACACGTAATTCTTTTATGTTATTTCATATAAATTTTTTTAAAAATATATTTTATACAAAATATTTAAAAAAAAATAACATCAATTATACAGTTTTTTTAATAACAAAATTTATAATTATTTCATACAAAATCTTACTTAAATCTCACTACTAAAATCTTTCTGAAATATCAATGAAAGTACTCTCACTACTAAAATTTCATATTTGTCAACCAAATATCTAATCTAATTTCAATAACAAAGATCATTAAGAATAATTTTCTCTCTCAAAAACAGTTTCCTTAACAAACTCAAGAGGAGTGAAGAACACCCATATTCTCAAGATATAAATAACAAGTTCAAATAAGCATTTATCTCAAATGTAAAAACAAATATTTAGCTCAAACAGGTAGAAAAAGAAACTTAAGATTTTCAAAACAAGACTCCTTATTTTACCTTCTAGGAGGAATACTATAATATTTAAAATAAAAATGATGTGAAAAATGCAATCATTCTTATTTAAAGTATAGTCTTTGCAAATAATCTAATATTATAAAAACATGACTCCCATAATTATTCTTATATTACATACTTTTGAAAAGTTGAAACACAACAAAACCCATATCAAAACATTTTTTCGTATAAATTCTAGCATATAATCTTTTTTGGTATAAAATCTTTGCATAGAATCCAAAACTACGTTCCGAAATTAACAAATTATAAATGGCCAACTTAACCACAAAGATGTTACAGTTTCCGACACAAAATACTGAAAACCTTTAACAAAAAATATAACGAAAGCTATATAAAATTAGATCATTGATGAATAAAGTTTGCTACAGAAATGGAATGTAAAAATAGTACATCCAACTTAATTCACCTTTAATTCATAGCATTTTGAGAAAAATACATCAATTTTGAAAATGTTTCGACGCCAAAGCCTCAAAATTTACAATTTTTCATAAAAATTGAAGGTACAATTTACCCTACAAATTACAAAATTACTGATATAGATCACAAATGAAAATAGTATACAATTTCGGTAGAGAAAATCTCCATAAAAAAGTACAATTACGAACAAGCTCATATATTACTTGATACAAAATAATTGACGACATACCGATGAATTTAAGCCTTAAGATGCATCTTTATCGAGAAACAAATCCATCGAACAATTAAAATAATCTTCTTTGCAATAAAACCTCAATTGCAATGAAAAATAACCAGATTCAGAAATCAACTCCCAAACACAAACTTCGAGGTAAATTACACATTATGAAGATTGATTGATCTAGAAATAACAATAAAAACTCAATACAACATATCTTAAAGAAAAAGACTACATTTTATTATTTATTTCCAATATAAAACAATTACCGATTACATTTCATTATTTCTTCCCAAAATAAAACAATTATCTACTACATTTTATTATTTCTTCCCAAAATAAAAGAATTATCGACAAGGAAAGTGTATCCAGCACCACTGAAAAGTGCTTCAAGCTGGCTGTTATGTCACTTCATTCTTCATTCGAATGTAACAAAAATCTTCAAGGGTTCCAAGAACAAATAGAGTGAAATGCATAATCATTATGTCGACAAACAATGATGCAGAAGACAAAGCCACTTAACGAAGCCAAAAGACACGGATCTGCAGAAAGAGTTAGGCAGAAAAAAGAAATAGACCAAGAACATGTACATACACTCAGTACAACCATAAAACTTTCAAAAGTTCAACCATGTTTCTCAAAGCAAACAAAACCAGATCCAAGAAAGCATTGGGAAGAAATCATAACAGACCATAAATGGATTGAAAGTTAAACACATGTTCAAGAAAAGAACCAGAAATGAGAGGGTTATTTCACATGCCTCGTACATGCAGCATAAAAACCTAAAACGGATCTAAAAACATGCATCCCTGAGCAAGATTATTCAACAGCAAGAACACACCAAGAAACTCAAATTTTCTTCAAAATTAAACTTTTTAGGTTATGTGGGAAAAGGAGAGAAAGGTGTAGAGCTCCCTTCAATCCAAAGAAGGATAATACAACAGAGGGAGATGAAGCTCCCCAGATATGCAAGCCACAAGTCTACCACAAAACGAGTCGATGGGTAGAACTGTGGGATCCATAGCTGAGCAGCTCTATCCACCCAGTAACATCCTCAATTGGACTTCAAGGAGCTCTGCTCCATAACCCCTTTCAATCATAACCTTAAAAGAAGAACATGCTCAAAGATCTTTCGACCAAGAAACATCAAGATCAAGAAGAACATGCTCAAAGAATCGTCACAAACCTGATCTGAAAGACCTGAGACCGGAACAACAACGCAGAAAGACAGAGTTTTTTTCTCAGAAAGAACAGCAAAACAAAAAGCTTAGATCTGAGATCTAGGATCCTGGTGAAGAATGGTTCTTGAGAGAAAAAGACTGTGTATATATATATAGATGAAGTGAGAGAGCTACTCGAAATGGAAAAGGCAGTGATAAATCTACCCGCAACAACCCTAATGCTATTGAAAAAGGTTAAGGGTGAGAAAGGGTGTGGATTGAGAAGGCTTGACCACAATGAAAAAAACCCTAGGTAGGTACTGAAGGCTATTGGAAGCTAGTATGGTTGAGTTCCATAAATAAGGCAGATGAAAGGGAAACGCATGCAAATTTGAGCAGCACAGCTCAGCTTTTTGATCTTGAAATCATAAAAAAATGTGTGGTAAATGAAGATATGATGGTAACGTGGTGGACCAGGTGCAGAGGTGCTAGCTGTTTTTTCTTTCTTTTGCTTTTGTTGGATGCTTTAACGCCATATGTCTCGGGAACCACCTTCCTTAGATTCCCTCTGCAAACTCATCACGTGCCCCTTCTGCAAAACCCTCCATTTTCTACCCTAATTTATTACCCTTTTTCTTTCACTCTCATTGCACTGTTCCTCATTTTTCTCTCATGCCGTTATCTTGCTTCCAATATATAGGAAAATAAGTTTTTCACAAAAATTTTCTTGATATCATTTTCAGATATGTAATTAATGTGCCCATGAAGATAATGTTTTCAGAAATTTCGATCATCCTTTCTAATTAATTATTCACTTATTACTAATGTGTGTTTTAATCAATTATTCAGTTATTGTTCTTGTGTGTTTTAGTTAGTTATTAATTTACTATTAGTGGCAATTCAAGAAGATAATTAAGATATTATTAATTTTTTTTAAATGATATTCCTTTTGTTTTACATTTGTTGCAGACTTATCTTTTGTTATAATTAATTATTTGTCATATTAACAGAATGCGACTTTTTTTCATTTATCTTTAAGTTGTTTCATAAAAATAAAATGCAATTTTTGTTTTTTTTATTTTATGTCACAATATTACACACAAATATATATATATATAAGTATTATTAATATTCAAATAAAAAACATACATTTATGTCAAAGGTCAATGCATTATTAACCTTTTTCTATTATTTTATATTTCTACTTTTTCAACTAATCTTATATTAGATTATATATAATTCCGATAATAAAATATTATTTTATTTAATTTATTATGTTATAAATAATGAAAATTAAACAATATTATAATTTGTTTATTTTGACATATTTAAATATTAAATTTGTCACAAATTTAAATATTTTTAATTGATATTTTATTAAGAAAACATTTTATGGAGTATTTAAATCTTAAGATTTTGTAATTAAGTTTTGATTTAAAAAAAATAATTAGGATCGAAAAGTTCAAATATATAATTAACCAAAATTGTATTGTTATGTTTTGGATTACAAAATTAAGTCAAGTCAAATATGTCAAATTTAAATATAATTATATAATAAAAAATTAATTAAAATATAAAAAATAAAATAAATCAATAAAATAAAAATTTAAATAAAAGTATCTAAATTTATAAGAAATTCAAAATTTAATTAAACTGGTTTTTTAATTCTATGTAAAATTAAATGAATAAATAAGAAAAAAAGATAATCGTTATTAATCACACAATCAATATGAAGAATTTGAATACTTAACAAAACATTTTATTTTAATAAAAAAGTTAATTAATAATATTCAAATTGGTAAGATTCTCAAAAGTTGATTAATATTTTATATGTTTACTAAACCATCTTTTACGCATTTCGAGAAAAATAATTCATTTGAAAACAGCAAATAAAATAATTAGTCTTAGTTGGCATTCATTTTAACACACCTTCTACTACCATTGCGATGAACCTCATTCTTATACTTATGATGACAATCATCACCATTTCATAAGTATCACCATTAATGGAACCCTTTCTTTTCTCTTATTCACATGATTACTTCACCAAAAAACTAAAATTTAATATCAAAGAGGATAAAAGTTAGACATGGTTTTGCCCCATGTTGTTACCAAAATAGTCCATAGGATCAAAAATCATAATTAAAAAACTTTATATGACAACCGTATAAATATTTTTAAAACCGTATATATATACTTTTATATATCTGTTTATACTTGAACTTTCACATATTTATTTTAAATAACAGTTTATAAAATATAAAAAATTAAGAAATGTGAAAAAACAAGCTCTCCGTCTTTTCGCTGGTCATAATAACGTCTCCCAAAATCTAACGCTAGATCTGAAATAGGAGGAGAGAGTGATAGAATTACCGTGTGGGGGAAAGAGTTAATTTTGAAATGCTGAGAGTCTTTTGTGTGTTGGTGGCGATACGGCAGGTGATGATATCATATAAGCCTTAGTCGCTGGCGCGTGCTCTACCTGTGTACTTTGCCGTGACTTTTCGTCTGTGTTAGTGGTCTCCCACTTCTCGTGTTATTTTAAAAAATAATGGTGAATTAAAATTACTTGATGACGTAGTTTTTTTAATTAAATTTTAATTTATCAATTGCTGGTTGATAACTTTTTAGATTATATAAATTAATTTATTACATTATAGATATTTAATATAATAAGTTGATAACTTAGTTCATAAACATAAAATAATATCATTATTGTATACATACAATTCGTATTTTTATATATAAATACATTATTGTATAACTTCTTAATTTTTCTGAATTATATTTTTTTTATAGTCTATATTTAGTTTTTAAAATTTTATTATTTTATTTGGATAAGTCTTTTTATTTATTTATTTATTTCCGTAAAGTATACCTTTTAGCTATGGAAAATTGAAAACTGATAAAAATAAGTAAGGAAAACTAAAAGGTAATAAAAAAATTTATTAAATATAAGATTAGGTATAAAAATGTACCAAGTTACAAGTGAAAAATCAGCTAAAATAATTTTGTAATTTACAAGTTAATAACTCCTAAAACTATTTATTTTTAATTTTTCAAAGACAACAGATTCAAATTTCATAGAGTAAATAAAAATAATTAAATTTAAATAGTATTCATTAATTTAAATAAAATTGCATGTTTAAATAAAAAAACAGATGAATTTAAAAAATAATTTATTTAACAAATATTGGTAAAACTATTAAGCTAGATGTGTGAATTACAATGGGATGCACGGAGTCTCTGTTTCTTCTATCAAAATTATGTAAGATTTTCTCTTACTTTACCAAAATAGATAATTTTTTTATAAATTAGAAATATAGAGAAATTCGTGTTATGATAGTACAATTTTAAACTAAAGTTGTGTTAAAGTAACAGAATTTTAATTTAAAAGATAAGAAAAAAAAATTGACACTATTTAATAATTTTTATAAGATAAAATAGTTTTGATGAAAATCAACTTTTATATTTATTAAAAAAAGAAATCGAATAAAAATAAAAAATAGTATTAGTAAAAAAAATATAATATCAAAATATCAATATTTTAAACTAAATTCATATCATTTTAATACGACTTTTTGTTAACAAAGTTATGTTCGTTCGCATCACTTATTCATATTATAATTTTTTAAGGTTATCATTTTTGATAAATTAAAAAAGTACATACCTTAATTAAAAAAAAATGTATGATAAAAGAAAGTTTTTACTAAAATTGTATACCCTAGAATCCAAGGGCCAATAATTGTTATGTAATAAGAGGTTTTAGGAAAAAATAATGGAAAACATAAGACTCACCAAGTAAAAGAAGAATGTTGAAATAACCTACATCACAACCTTATTACCACACTAAATCCAAAACAATATAACTGTACACTTTTCAAAAACTGGAAAAATAAAAAATCAAACTGAAAAGGAAAATTAAAGACATTATTACTATCATCACCTTTGGATATCACTAAATTATTTTATTATTTAAATTAAAAAATTTAGAAATAATAAAAAGACAATTATTTAAATTTTATTACATAAATTAATAAAACTAGTGCATTTTTAATAAGTGATACATAAAAATTTCAAACTCAACAATTTTTTTTTTCAATTTCCTGCTTTAATCCCTCTTAATCATTTATCGTCATCATAATTTATTCATATATCATCATCATAGCTCATTTAGTATATCACTGAGTCAATATAGCTCAATAATATACAACTCAAACAATGTATCAACGCGCATGACTCAATCATCAAATTGACTCAAACAATTTATCGGTTCATATTCGATCTGAATCAAATGTCTAAATAAGACATATCTCATTAACACCACAAATAAATACAACCCTCATTGCTCTCTGAGACTTAGACTTTTGTTCTTTATTTTTTTCTTTCAAAATTTAGAAGTTGTTGTTATTTTATTTAGATCCAAGTTCACCTCTCAAATAATTATGGAGATTAGAATATTTCTACATGATCAAAAATCATTTTTTAGTAAATTTTCAGGTCTCTTTTTCTTAGCTTGATTTAATAAAAATGCTTGTACGTTTAGTAATCGGGCTTTGCATGTGTTGTTTTTTGAACAAAGATGAATCTTTTTTTGTTCATAATAGATGGGTAAACTTAGTATGTTCTTAATTCAATGGGTGGGTAAAGTGGTGATTGGACAAAAAAACTGTGGTCATTGGGCAAGAAAGTGTTTTCTAATTTTTGAAAAACATGTTTTTAGATGTTTATAAATGTTAAAATTTGTTCACCTTTCACTAATTTACTATTTTTTATGGATATCTTATGCTTGAATGTTATTATGAGGGGATGCATGATAAATTTGAAATTTATTACCATTTATGATGAGTTAAAATGTATATGAAAGAGCACATATGATGTTATAGTTGTGATATGACATGAATATGGTGCTTCTAAACTTAGTTATTTAGGAAGAGAAAATATTATGTTGAGATGTTTAAGTTATGTATTAAATTTGATTTGTTTCTCACATCACGGTACTTTTGTTAACTTGACAAAATTATAAAATAATAATGAGTAAAAGCTATAGAACTATTCACACATCTACTAGTCCTGTCTCAACTCTCATTCTTTACTGTTGTGCATCTTTTTCAACACCTATATGATCATATACTTCGTTATAAAAATACGATCATGGCAAGTGAAAACTACAATTACAAACTCAAGGGTAAGCTAACACAATGAAACAACCGCAATTTTGAAAATAAACTTTGAAAGTGTTTAAAATCCTAAAACATTAAAAATTAATAACTCTTTTCAAATTCCTTTCTTTCGTTAAAAGTAAAACATATGGTAGTTACCGAGTTAGACTTATAAAAAAGAGAGGTGAGTCATAAATGGAAAAACTTAAAACTTTTGTCTTTCATATCCAATGTCTTCGTAGTCATTCAAAAATTTAAATAATTGAAAACAATATTCTAATAATTTTTAAAACGCAACACAACCTTGACTCATGGACTTCTCAATCTAGAGACTTTTGTCATTTGACCTCGATACTCAAGAACCAAGCATCAAAACACCAGTCAATAGTGTTCTCTACCCTAAGTCATTGGTCGTTGACTTTGACACTCCAAAGATCCTCCACAAACAAGCACACACAAACATAGTTCATAAAGTTCTCTATCTAGAGACAATTGTCCTCTAACTTCGATACCTTAAGAACCCTCAACTCCATCGAACTACCCACCAAGAGGAATCATCTTAATGCACCCACTTGAGGAGTATGCTTCGAACAGAGCCTCAAACAACTCTATAAAAAAAGTCTAGTCCTAACAAATAAGTAAACACTAACCAAAGCTCACATAGAGCTACTCACATGAATTCAATCAAAATTACAAACCAACAAAACTCACACAAATACCTAACTCAATAGAATTCCTTATCATTTACCCTAAGTTTTTCAAAAACATGTTTTTAACATTATATGAACACCAAAACAAAAGGCATGTTAATTTTCATCACTTTTCAACATCTTCAAAACACATTAATACAACAAAGCATAAAAACAATAAAACAAGCAAACAAAGAGCAAAATTATTAGTTCCCCTTTACAACCACCATTTAACAAGAAAAATATAAACGGTAAATTAATTATGCAAAATTAAAAGCTTTCAACACCTTTACCACAAAAAAAAGAAACATTTTGCTCATCATATAACAACCTCAAAAAAATTTCAAAAGAAATTATGATCTAACATCTATTGAGAATACCAAATAACAATTGAATAAAAGTTAAAGAAGTATAAAATGTTACACAATTTCACATAAATAAATTATCATGACAACCAAAACATCTATTAATTTTGAAAATTTATGAAACAAAACTTACAAGTTAAAAAATATTTAAAAAAAAAACTGTAAAAAAAATTGTTAACAAAATTTAAAAATATTTAAAATGTATCTTTACTTCTTTTGTCTGAATTATAATAAAATTTATTTTCTTATACAAATAAATATTATAATAAACTATTTGAACGGAGAACGAATATTAAACTAGTAATAATTTGAATTTAAACATTAGTTTTTCATTTTTTTTTTCAACTTCAATCTATAATGGATGATGTAAACAATATTTATGACAATGAATATATTAAAGTATATGAAACATCTTTCTCCAATTGCGGTTGTAAAAGTACACTTACGAGAACGAGTTAAAAAATAAAAATAAAATTATATAAAATTCACCAAAATAATATTATACACTATAAAAATAAATAAAAATATTTAAAAACTAAAATTATCAAATGTGCATCTCAAAAATAATTTGATATACCATTTAGTAAAAACACACAAAATAATGTATAATTAAGAATATGATAAAATATAAAGTATCTTTTAAAATCTAAGAAAGCTTTCTGTTTATCAAAATAATTGAAACATTGAGAGATACTAAAAATTGTCAAATATGAGACTAAATTCAATATTATTAAGTTGACCATTTAAACATAACAACTCAAAAAAAATGTGTACCATGGATCGGAGAGAAAAATACATTGAATATATATATATATATATATATATATATATATATATATATATATATATATATATATATATATATATATATATATATATATATATATATAATATAGAAAAAAATAATAAAATGAGAATAAGTATTAAAACTAGTAAAGGATGAAACATACCTACCTATTATTATCCTCATACATAACTAATATTTTTTATTACACTTCTTATAATTTATTATACACATTCCAATCACAAGTTTTAATAAAATCACATTATAATTGGTGTATTTTTTTGGTTTACACTTCCTATAATTTATTAAAAATCTTCAAACTATATATACTTATTTTTACCTTGAACATTGACACTATAATAACAGTGATCAGTATAACATAGAATCAATTATGTAGAACATAGTTATTAACCTGAGAATAATCTCAGTTCTTGATACGACAATAATAAACTATAAGAAATCCTCAATTTTTTCTTTTACTGTTGCACAAAAATTTAGAATACATGTTTTCAATAATGGAAGCTATACACATCTTGAAAGTTAAGCATGAAGTTAGTTAGTTCTCACATATTGATATTTCACATAAATAAATCAATGGTTAACATATTCATTTCGCTTAGTCATATAAAACTATTTTAGTCATAACAAAAATAAGTTAAAAATTAAAATTTAACGTTTATTATTTTAAAAGTTTAAAAATAAAACTACTTGATATGCGAGAAAGAAAAATCACCCGTAATATTATTTTTTTTTTTATATAAAAATTCAATACTACACTTATAATACTTTTTGTAAAAAGCAAAATTTGATACAAATAGATTATTTAACACTCTAAATTTAAATGCAAATTTAGTCAGAAAAATATCATTTTGTTTTTTTATATAATAGTAATACATTTTAAAAATACTATTCAAACATTATTTTATAAATTAAATTTATTTTTAAACTTTTAAAATATCAAACTTAGTTTTTTTTTATTAAATTAGAACTAAAGTAATATTTTATAAAAATTTGAAAAATTTCAAGATAAAAGATTTGATAATAAATATTTTCATTATTAAACGAATGAATGAACAAATTTTCTAAAACTTCATCAGCTCAAGCATTGTTCGTTTTATTTTTATTTTTAAATTAAATTGCTTATATTTTGATCCTTATCAGTTGATAGTACTTATGACTTGTTTCAACACAAGAAAAGCAAAAAATAAAAATAGAAAACGAAAGGAAGTAAGTAATGGCTAAACGTTTTTATGAAATAAAACCCTAAAAAGATCATAAACAGAGAAAGAACTGTAAAATAAACAGAGAGAAAGAAATATGCAGAAAATAGAAAAAATGTAACATGTGATAAGGAAACATAGCAACGAAATAAAGAGAAAACACGAAATAGGAAACAAAATATATGAGGTTCAATAATGGATTTTTAAAAGCTAATATATCCTATTGATTTTTTATTTAAATTATAATAAATTGTTTTAGCTATTAAGAAATATTAGAATAGTAATTTTGTTAGTCTAAAGAATTCATATATAGTACATAGTACATAAATGAAAAAAATGAAGGTGTTTGGTTGGTACGAGTGAGATCGTGATATTTTTGTAAATAATTTATAATTATATATAAAGAGAATTAATTTTTTTTTATCCACATTTTATTTTTTTATTTTTACATTTAATTATTATTTTAAAAATTAATGATTTTATAAAGAATTTACTTCTAAGAGTTATTTAAAAGGCCTTTTTCTTTTGCTATCTAACAATTATTTTAAATTTTTTTATACATATTTTATTTTTTCAATTTTATATTTACCAACTATTTTTAAATTAATTATATATTTAAAAAATAAATATTATTGATCTTAACTCAAATTTTGATGAAAATTAAAAAATAAAACATACAAGCAATTATTTTTGCTAGTTTATCATATAAAAAAAAAATAAAGCAATGTAAAAATTAACACAATAATGTTTCATTGAAAAATCCTCATAAGATCATAATGTGAATTAAGATCACCAACATCATAAGAAAGCATACCCTAACGAACACAATAAATGCAATTGATATCACCAAATTATGTACAATTAATGTTATGTGTTTAACTGAAGAAATATTCTGAGGTCCTAGAAAACCATGAACCGAGTTCACTATAAAATGCAGTTGAAAAGGGCCATGTTATCCAGAAACAACACTTTCAGATAAGTGAATCACCAAATCGTTTGTTCTGAATCTGTTATTTTAACTTTGTTGTAATGAACCATTGAAGAATTCTGCAGGAGGAATTGCTCAAATCATGATTCAGACTTTTCAAAAGCCAAATTGATTCTGCAGTATCTGGCAGACAGAATTGGGCAAGTCAGAAGAAAAAACACATACCCTTGGAAAGTTTTATGTCAGAATGAATAAGAGAATTGACACTGATGATGCTTGGTTACAACTTAGCATCAAATGCTTGGAATAATTGTCCACACTAATCAGTTTCCATTTGAATCAGATTCATGTTAAACTTCGTTAAAAATTTTGCTTCGAATACAGATAAGACTAATTTACAGTATATAAATGGATACAAATCTTACATTTCAAACTGATTTTGTAGAATTGAATTAAATTTAAAATCTACATCTTAACATGGTATCAAAATCAGATTAGAATCTTTCCTAATGAAATTTGTTATTTGTTTGGTGTGTAATCGACGAGAACTTCTAACACTCAGCAACGAAAATGAAAATTGTCAGTTTTGCAGAACTTGTGTTGCAGTGTTTAGTTGCTGATATCAATAGAACTAAGCAAGCACACACTCACAATGAAAGAAAAAAGGTGCTTCTCGAGGAAAATAGAAGATCAAATTAAAGGTGTGCTTGAGTATTAAGAATTTAAGTGTGAGTCTAAGTCTCACATTGATTAAAAATGAAAAAGTAAAACATTATATAAGAATAAATATCCATAAACGCATTATCTTAAAGTTTTGGATTGAGAGTGGTGTCAATGTCTTATGTGGTTGGATTCAGGTTTCTCATTGGTGTTGTATCTTCCAAGTAAAAATTCCTCTGTAACCTTAAGAGTTTGTGATATTCACATCACATGAGTTTGGTATGAACCAAATAAGCAATCAGAACTATAAAATAAGATTCCAGCCTCTTCTTTTAGAACTCTTTTGTTCGGCTTTTTTGTATTTGAGGGTCTTTTTGATCAAAAAATTGTAAAATAGGGTTCGTTGAATTTTTTTTTTGTAAAATTGGGTCAAATCGTTATTGGGGAGGACGACTTTCAAGGTGAAACCGTCCTCCCCCAGGCCGGTTTTGCATTTTTTTAAAAAAAAAATAGTGTCGTTATTTCTTATAACGACTTCTACTAAATTGAGAAGTGAAGTCGTACTGTAGCATGACGACTTCACTTTTCATTTCTTTTTTTTAACTTTTCAGTTTTAATTTTTTTTTTTAGTTTTTCACTTTTCATTATTTTTTTTAAATATTTCAATTATTTTTTTCCTTTTTTTAATTGAACTGTTTTGATTATTTTTTGTTTCATTTTTTATTATATTTTTTTAATTTTCAGTTTTCGTTATTTTTTTTAATTTATAAGTTATCAATGTTTTTTAAATTTATAAGTTATTTGTTTTTTTAAAATATATTAATTTAAAGTTAAATTTTATTCTATTAAATTTTTTATTGTTTATTTTTCCAATAAATTTAAATTAAAAAAATAATGAAAATTCATATATTATGAAAAAAAATAATAAAACAAAAACAAAAAAAACAAACAAAAAAATTTTGGAAAGGTGAAGTCGTTATGCATAACGACGACTTCACTTCTTTTAAAACCAAAATCGTTATAGTATAGTACGACTTCATTTTTGAAAAAAAAAATGAAGAAACCGGTCAGGGGGAGGACGACTTCACCTCCGATGTCGTCCTCTTCGCAAAAAAAAAATAAACGAACCCATTTATACAAATTCGACGGGGGCTTCTCCCTGCACCTCCAATGATTTCTCTTGTACCCCCAAAACTTATCTTAATTCCGTCTTTGCCCATGGTTAAAAAATGAGTTATTATTTTTTACTGCACTGCACCCCCAAATACCCTGTG